>ENA-OOXJ01000680-OOXJ01000680.1-human-gut-metagenome-genome-assembly--contig:-NODE-680-length-26653-cov-2.788104_pt1 | contig 26653 bp, 20 predicted proteins | sample MGYA00241587_ERZ501343 | MGnify/ENA primary metagenome ERZ501343 (study PRJEB25962, sample SAMEA2042918) | human gut metagenome | biome: human gut; feature: human-associated habitat; material: faeces... | reverse complement strand
ACCCCAAAAATAGACTTATGGCTACATTAAAACAACTAATTGACGAGAGAGTTCTCATTCTTGATGGTGCAATGGGAACTATGATACAAAGGTATAATTTGTCTGAACAGGATTTCCGGGGAGAGCGTTTTGCTGAGATGCCCGGACAGATGAAGGGCAATAATGACTTGCTTTGTCTTACCCGCCCTGATGTGATAAAGGATATACACCGTAAGTATTTAGAGGCAGGAGCTGATATCATCGAAACAAATACATTTAATGCAACTGCTGTTTCGATGGCAGATTATCATATGCAGGATTTGTGCCGTGAGATTAATCTGGCCGCTGCCGGACTTGCTCGCGAAATGGCTGACGAATATACCGCGAAGACCCCTCGTAAACCTAGATTTGTAGCAGGTTCGGTAGGTCCTACCAACAAAACTTGTTCCATGAGTCCGGATGTCAGCAATCCGGCTTTTCGTGCCCTGACATTCGACGAATTGGCTGACGCTTACTGTGAACAAATGACTGCTTTGTTGGAGGGGGGCGTGGATGCCCTGCTGGTAGAGACTATTTTTGATACTTTGAACGCCAAAGCAGCCATATTTGCGGCCGAACAGGCCATGCAGAAAACGGGTATACGTGTACCTTTAATGTTGTCTGTAACCGTGTCTGATACTGCCGGACGTACGCTTTCTGGACAGACTCTGGATGCTTTCTTGGCATCGGTACAGCATGCCGATGTTTTCTCTGTGGGCTTGAACTGTTCGTTTGGTGCCCGTCAACTGAAACCTTTTCTAGAACAACTCGCGGCGCGCGCACCTTATTATATCAGTGCCTATCCCAATGCCGGTTTGCCCAATAGTCTGGGACAGTATGACCAGACACCGGCCGATATGGCTCGCGAAATAGAGGAATACTTGGCAGAAGGGTTGGTAAACATTGTAGGCGGCTGTTGCGGCACTACCGAGGCTTATATTGCCGCATTTGCTGCCTTGGCCGAGGGCAGAAAACCTCATATTCCGGCATCGAAACCGGCCGGTTTGTGGCTTTCGGGTTTGGAATTGCTGGAAGTAAAACCTGAAAATAATTTTGTGAATGTAGGCGAACGGTGTAATGTGGCGGGTTCGCGCAAGTTTTTGCGGCTTATAAATGAAAAAAAATACGACGAGGCATTGGATATAGCCCGTAAGCAAGTGGAAGACGGAGCGCAGATTATTGATATAAACATGGACGATGGTCTACTGGATGCCAAGGCTGAGATGACAACTTTCCTTAATCTGATAGCAGCCGAACCCGAAATTGCACGCATTCCGGTGATGATTGACTCTTCCAAATGGGAGGTTATTCTTGCCGGTTTGAAATGTTTTCAGGGCAAGCCGGTGGTGAATTCCATTTCTCTGAAGGAAGGTGAAGCGGTATTTCTGGAACATGCCCGTACCATTCGTCGGTATGGGGCTGCCGTAGTTGTAATGGCTTTTGATGAACAGGGACAGGCCGATACTTACAGACGCAAAATAGAAGTGTGCGAAAGGGCATACCGTCTGCTGGTAGATGAGGCGGGTTTTAATCCTAGTGATATTATTTTTGATCCCAATGTGCTGGCCATTGCAACAGGGATGGAAGAACATAACAATTATGCGATTGACTTTATCCGGGCAACTGCGTGGATAAGGCAGAATCTTTCCGGAGCACATGTCAGTGGTGGCATTAGTAACCTGTCGTTTTCTTTCAGGGGTAACAATTATATCCGTGAGGCCATGCATGCGGTTTTCTTGTATCATGCTATTGCAGCTGGAATGGATATGGGGATTGTTAATCCGGCATCTTCCGTGCTTTATACGGATATTCCGGCAGAAACGTTGGAACGGCTGGAAGATGTAGTGCTCAATCGGCATGCCGATGCGGCCGAACGTCTGATTGAACTGGCCGAACGGTTGAAGGTGGATGCCGAAGCCGCCAAAGCTTCGGGACAACCCGCAAATAACTTGGAGTCTCGCCGGCAATGGCGCAATACTTCGCTGGAAGAACGTTTGAAATATGCATTGGTCAAAGGTATTGATGAATTCCTGGAAGAGGACCTGGCTGAGGCATTGAGGCGTTATCCGAAAGCGGTTGATATCATAGAAGGTCCGCTGATGGCCGGTATGAATCATGTGGGCGATTTGTTCGGGGCGGGCAAGATGTTTTTGCCACAGGTGGTGAAGACGGCCCGTACTATGAAAAAGGCGGTTGCCATTCTTCAGCCGGTCATTGAGGTCGAGAAGCAGGGTAGTGTAGCTTCTTCCGGGAAAATCTTGCTGGCTACGGTAAAAGGTGATGTACACGATATCGGTAAGAATATAGTGGCCGTAGTGATGGCTTGCAATGGCTATGAAATTATTGATTTAGGAGTAATGGTGTCTGCCGAAACCATTGTTCAGCGTGCCAGAGAAGAACAGGTGGATATGATTGGGTTAAGCGGACTCATTACGCCTTCGCTCGACGAGATGGTGCATGTGGCTTTGGAATTGGAAAAAGCTGGATTGGATGTGCCTTTGTTGATAGGGGGAGCTACAACTTCGCAACTGCACACGGCACTGAAAATTGCTCCGGTATACCATGCTCCGGTTGTGTATCTGAAGGATGCTTCGCAAAATGCGGCAGTTGCAGCCCGTCTGATGAATCCTGAGGCAAAGAAAAAGCTGGAAAAAGAATTGGACGAAACCTACCGGCTTCTTCGTAACGGTGGAAAAACTGAGGGGAGAAAAGAGGTCATTTCTTTGGAGAAGGCTCAAAAAAACAAGCTCGATTTATTTTAAATATAGGAAGTAATGTTTGGTTGGCAGTAGTTATTGCTTGATTTTTTTCCTGTATTGCTCAAACCGATCAGTGATTTCGCGGACAAAATTATAGGTTTCTTGTCCGCGGAAGTAACCGTGCTTACAGACTGGGTCTGTGAAATATTCTTCGTTGCTTTTTAGTAAAATGAATTTTTCCACATTGCCTTCCCAAATATATTTGTTACTTCCATATTTTTCTGCCAAAGCCATCGCGTCAAGTATATGTCCTAACCCCGAGTTGTAAGCTGCCAATGTAAATTTGTTTCGTTCATCTTGGGGAATACTGTTAAAACTTTGGGATGTAATATGCAGATATTTCACCGCTGCTTTGATACTTTCTTCAGGATTTTGTTCCATTCCTTCGGGTACTCCCATTGCTTTAGCAGTGTTGGGCATTAGTTGCATTAAACCTTTGGCACCAGCCCATGAAACTGCTGTACTGTCAAAATTTGATTCTGTATAGGCTAATGATGCCAATAAACGCCAGTCCCAATCTATTTTTTTAGCATATTTTTTGAATAGAGAGTCATAATGCGATATCTTGCCTTCTTGTAAAGATAGGATAGGAGAATGGGGAACGGATTTGCTTATTTCAAAATATCGTTTCATACTTGCGGTATAAGCTGGTGAGGTCATATTCTCCTTATGCCATTGATTGGCGGCGGCTGCTAATTGTGGGCAATCTTTACGTACAGCCCATGAGGCTCGTTGGTCAAAACTGATGGCTAAATCTATATTTAGATTCGGATAATAAGTCTTGTTTAGTTTGGCTACGTCATTGTCTGCTACGGTATACGATATTTTGCCTTGGGCTACTTGAGTGATAAGATCTTCTATACTGATACTATCATTGGTTATTTTATGAATATGGATACCTCCACCTAATTCTTGATTCAGATTGACCATGCGTTCATAAAATTTACCGGGTTTAACATAGATGTCTTTCCCAATAAGTTCAGTTACATCATGTAGCAGAGACTTTCTTTCGTTATTCCTTTGTACAATAACTTGATGGGTTATGATTTCTTCTCCACAATAGGTTACACTATCTTTCCATTCTTTGGTAATGGGGAGGTTATAGGCTATTAGATCTCCTTGACCACTTCGTAATTTTCTTATAAGTTCACGTACGCTACGTGCTGTTTCTATACGTAGTTTTACTCCTATACTTTGTGCAAATTGTTCGCTCAGTTCATATTGAAATCCCATATCCTGTCCGCGGTAATTAAAATAAGAGGTGGAACTGTATAAGGTTAATACTACAAGTTCTCCACTGTCTTTTATTTGCTCTAAATCGTGTGCTATTGTCGTCTGCTGTGGGCTGTGTAGACATCCGGAAACAATGCAACATATTAGTACAATGATATAAAGTTTACAGGTATGTTTCATAATTGAACGCAAAAGAAAACTTATTTTAGATGCTTTTTGATATACATGGTTAGTATTTCAATTGCTATTTTATTATTTCCTCCTTCTGGTACGATAAGATCGGCGTATCTTTTGCATGGCTCAATGAATTGTTGATGCATTGGCTTAAGAATACGTGTATAACGTTCCATGACCGCTTCTGCAGTACGTCCTCTTTCTATGACATCACGCTGGATGACACGAATCAAACGCTCGTCAGGATCTGCATCGACAAAAATTTTTAGATCCATCATGTTGCGTAAAGTGTCATCGCAGAGTGCAAGGATGCCCTCTATAATCACTACATCACGTGGCTCTATGTGGATGGTTTTAAGCTGGCGGGTACAGGTGAGATACGAGTAGGTGGGTTGTTCGATGCTTTGTCCGCTATGCAGCATGGCTACATGTTGTGATAACAAGTCCCAGTCAAAGGCATTGGGGTGATCAAAATTGATGTTTTGTCTTTCTTCTACAGGTACGTGGCTGCTGTCTTTGTAGTAGGAGTCTTGGGGTAAAAGTACTACTTCGCCTGCTGGTAAGCTTTCAATAATTTTACGAACGACGGTGGTTTTTCCTGAGCCTGTTCCGCCTGCAATTCCGATTATTAACATCCGTTTATGTATTTATTTGAAACAAAAAAAGTACTTTTGCAGCTGTTAGAACAACTGTTTAGGTGACAAATATAATACTAAATCATTAAAATAGCAAAGATTATGGTTAAGCACATTGTCTTATTCAAGTTGAAAGATGAGGCTCCGATTGCCGATAAATTGGCAGCGATGCATGGCTTTAAGGATGCAATTGAAGCACTTCCTGCGAAAATATCTGTTATCAGGAAGATCGAAGTTGGTTTTAATATGAATCCGGGAGAAACGTGGAGTATCGCACTTTATAGTGAATTTGATTCTTTGGATGATGTAAAGTATTATGCAGTACATCCAGACCATGTAGCAGCAGGAAAACTAATAGCCAATGTAAAGGAAAGCCGTGCTTGCGTTGATTACGAGATGTAATAGGGTAAATTTATTAAGTTGATGGTTTAAAATAGATAATTGTGAAGAAGATATTTTTCTTGTTTGGGTTCCTTTGTGCTGTTGTTTTGATGCATGCGCAAATTCAGGAACCTGTTAAGTTTAAATATGAGTTAAAGACTTTATCTGATACTGAGGCTGAGATTGTATTTTCTGCTACTATTGATAATGGCTGGCATGTCTATTCAACTGATTTAGGTGATGGGGGGCCTATTTCTGCAACATTTAATGTTGAGCATATTGTTGGTGCAGAAGTGATTGGAAATTTGCAGCCTGTAGGAAAGGAAATTGAGTCGTTTGATAAACTGTTTGAAATGAAAGTGCGTTATTTTGAGCGTAATGCACAGTTCGTGCAAAAAATAAAGTTGGCGAGCGGAGATTATCATGTAGACGGTTATTTGGAATATGGTGCATGTAATGATGAAAATTGTTTGCCTCCAACGCAGGTGCCTTTTAAAATTGGAGGAAAAGACAGCAATGCAGTAGTTAAAGGAGAACAGCAAGTGGAAACCTCTTCTGTAATAGGAAGAGCTGATGGAATAACTGCTATTCAGGTTGCTGATCAGCCTGATTACTGGCAACCTGTTATTGATGATTTGAAAGCATTTGGCGAAACCACTTCGCAGGAGGATATGTCATGGCTCTATATATTTATTACTGGATTTGTAGGTGGCCTCTTGGCTTTGTTTACACCGTGTGTGTGGCCAATTATTCCTATGACAGTGAGTTTCTTTCTGAAACGTAGTAAAGACAAAAAAAAGGGAATACGTGATGCGTGGACGTATGGCGCTTCTATTGTAGTAATTTATGTTACACTTGGTGTTGTTATTACATTAGCTTTTGGAGCTAATGCCTTGAATGCGCTTTCTACAAATGCTATTTTCAATATTTTCTTTTGTCTGATGCTGGTGGTGTTTGCGGCATCTTTCTTTGGTGCTTTTGAGATTACATTACCTTCCAAATGGAGCAATGCGGTTGACAGTAAAGCTGAAACTACAAGTGGTTTGATCAGCATCTTCTTGATGGCATTTACCCTGTCACTGGTTTCCTTTTCTTGTACGGGCCCCATAATCGGTTTTTTGTTGGTTGAAGTTTCTACAACAGGCAACATGGTTGCGCCTGCTATCGGTATGCTGGGATTTGCCATTGCATTAGCCTTGCCTTTCACTCTTTTTGCATTATTCCCTTCGTGGTTGAAATCAATGCCTAAATCGGGCGGATGGATGAATGTCATAAAGGTTACATTGGGCTTCTTGGAGTTGGCCTTTGCCTTAAAATTCTTGTCGGTTGCCGATTTGGCTTATGGCTGGCGCATTTTGGACAGAGAAACATTTTTGGCCTTGTGGATTGTTCTTTTTGCCTTGTTGGGACTCTATTTGCTGGGCAAAATCAAGTTTCCGCACGACGATGATGATACCAAAGTCAGCGTACCTAGGTTCTTTATGGCTTTGGCTTCATTGGCATTTGCTGTATATATGGTTCCTGGATTGTGGGGAGCACCCTTAAAAGCTGTAAGTGCTTTTGCACCTCCCATGAAAACACAAGATTTTAATCTGTATACTAATGAGGTACACGCTAAATTTGATAACTATGATATAGGAATGGAGTACGCTCGACAGCATGGTAAACCAGTTATGCTTGACTTTACAGGTTATGGTTGTGTAAACTGCCGTAAGATGGAACTTTCTGTATGGACTGATCAGAAAGTGAGTGACATTATTAATAATGATTATGTTCTTATCACTCTTTATGTTGATGAAAAAACTCCATTACCAGTACCGATAAAGATTATGGAAAATGGTATAGAGCGTACTTTGCGTACTGTTGGTGACAAATGGAGTTATTTGCAACGGGTGAAATTTGGTGCTAATGCACAACCGTTTTATGTCTTGATAGACAATGATGGCAGGCCATTAAATAAATCTTATTCTTACAATGAGGATGTCTCAAAGTATGTGGAATTTTTACAGACTGGCTTAGAAAATTATAAAAAGAGCAACGAATAGTTTGTTATAGATAGTTTTTTAAAGGTGCTTTTACCGTATTATTGGAAATATTTGTTGGTAAAAGCACCTTTATTTATGTGGAAGGAGAGGTATTCTGTCTTATACTGTTATCTACTGATGATTTTTGCTTAACCTTTAGCCTCTTGGTATAAGAAACGCTTAATACTCTTTTTGGCAGTTTTTTCAAATTCTTCAAAGTGTATTTTGACTTTGCTAATTTGACAATAAGCTGGCAATTGTAGGTTTAACTCGTTTCGATTACTTTCCATTACTTTTTCAATATCAGTTTGCTGAAGTCCGTTGGCAAATGCTTCATCGAAATCAGGGTAAATAAGGGCAACTAGTTTTTCTTTCTGTAACACAATGAGTGATTCTGCTACGTAAGGCATATTATTCAATTTACTCTCAATTTCCTCAGGATAGATATTTTGGCCACTGGCAGTAAGCAGCATATTTTTACTACGTCCTCGTACGGTAACATATCCATCAATATCCATTGTAGCCAAATCCCCTGTATGGAGCCAACCGTTTGCATCAATAATTTGTGAAGTAGCTTGGGGATTTTTATAATATCCCAACATGAGATTTGTTCCCTTGCAGATAATTTCTCCGGCTATATTTTGTGGGTCGATAGAGTCTATTTTTACTTCCATACGAGTAGTTGCTTTTCCACACGATGCAAGTTTTAATGTTTCCCAACGGCTGGAGCAAATGATAGGACCGCATTCGGTCATGCCATAAGCAATAGTATAGGGAAAGTTTATTTGTTTAAGAAAACGCTCTACGTCTGCATTAAAAGGAGCTCCGCCAATAATGATTTCGTCGAATTGACCTCCGAAAATCTCCATGGCTTCTTTACGTGCCGAGGCTTTTATTTTTTCGCTGATAATGGGGACGCGTAACAGCAGTTTGCCTATTTTATTGTCGACACGCGGAAGAATATTCTTTTTAATGATTTTTTCTATAATGAGTGGTACGCATGAAATAACACGTGGACGGATTTCTGCAAACGATTGTGCGATTATTTTTGGATGGCATGCGTGTCAAAAAGTACAAGTGGGCACCGGCTGAAATTCCGTACAAAAAGTCATATACCATACCGAATACATGTCCTAATGGTAACATGGACACAATGTGGTCACCGGGCTTTACTGGTAGCATTTCATGGCAGTAGGCAATGTTTGACCAAAGACTCCGGTAGGGCAACATTACTCCCTTGGAATAACCGGTTGTTCCCGATGTATAATTGATAATAGCCAGTTCTTCCGGTGATTCTTCTTTGCGGTAGCAAATGTGTTCTGGGCGGAAGTTTTTTGGATAACGTGCACCATATATTTCGTTACGGTGTTCAAATGCTTCCAGTAGCTTAGCGTTGCGGCAAACTACTGGGGTAAAGTCTGTCAGTAATACGATACCCATTAACAGAGGCATGGCCTCTTCATTCAGGTTTTCCCAAGCTTGGTCACCGACAAAAAGTAATTTGGCTTCGGAATGGTTTACAATATTATGAATATTGTCGGCTTTGAATTCATGAAGAATAGGCACTATTACAGCGCCATAGGTAAGTGTAGCCAAAAAACTTACGGCCCAGTGTGCACTGTTGCGCCCGCATACGGCTATTTTGTCTCCCGGACGAATACCAGCACTTTCCAAAACGATATGGAATTTTGCAATTTTCCGTGCTACGTCCTTATATTGCAATGTGATTCCTTTATAGTCTGTTAACGCATCACTGTCCCAATTTTGGATGATGCTTTGTTCAATGTACTCAATGAACTTTTGGGGTTGTTGCTCCATTGGTTTTATTACTGTGTTAAAATACAATTCTGGTCATAATTCCTGATAACGGACTCATTAAGAGTTTATATCTTTTTTTCGTTGACTATGGCAATTTTTCCTGTTTTTAGATATTGCTTTTGTTTTAAAAAGCGTACAAAGATAGGGGGAATAGTAATGAAATGCAAGCCGATTGAATCCGTTTATAGGAATTTATAGCTTCTTTCTATTCTTTTTCTCGTTCGGATATTAATAACAGTTTGTCGTTGGCATGCAGTTTCAGGGTACCGTTCGGAATGAGGAATTCATTCTCTCGTTTTACAATCATGACCAGTGTCCCTTTGGGAAGCTGCATACTTTGCAGAGTGTCACCTTGTGCTAGCAGTTCGGGGGTTACTGTTATTTCTCGCAGTTCTGAACCTAATTCTTCCGGAAGTTCTACGCCGAAATCATTACCTGTTTTTTCTTGCGGTATGGATAGGCCTAACATACGTGCAACGCGTGTGATGGTGGTGCCTTGTATCACAAGTGAAAGAATTGTAATGAAAAAGACAATGTTAAATATGCTGTTGGCCCCTGGTACTTCTGCCACTACAGGATAGGTGGCAAAAATGATAGGGACAGCTCCCCGTAGTCCAACCCATGAAATGAAGAGTCTCGATTTGGAAGTGATAGTTTTTCCAAATGGAAGCAGACTCAGGAATATGCTGAGCGGGCGTCCTACCAGAATCATGAATGCACCAATCAGCAAAGCTACGGCTGCAACCTGAAGCATTTCGTGTGGATTTACTAAAAGGCCAAGACAAAGGAACATGATAATCTGGAAGAGCCATGTCAGACCATCCATAAACGTATTCGTCTCTTTCCTATAGGCAATTTTGTGATTGCCTACCATCATTCCGGCTATGTAAACAGCCAGATATCCGTTTCCGTTGAGTAAGCTGGTGATTGAGAAGGTAAACAAAACAAATGCCAGCAAAAGAATAGGGTAGAGCGACTGGTTGTCTATATTCAACTTGTTTAGCATAATGACAGTCAATTTACCCAATAAATATCCTGCTGCTGCACCGACAATAAATTGCACGACAAACGAGCCGGCAATTTGCCACCAGCCCATCCCCGCGGCTTGGGTTAGTTGCGTCAATACGATGGTCAGCATGTAAGCCATTGGGTCGTTGCTTCCGCTTTCAAGTTCCAGCATGGGGCGTAAGTTGTGTTTGAGATTTATTTTCTGTGAGCGGAGAATGGCAAATACAGAAGCCGAATCTGTGGAAGACATGGTTGCTGCCAATAATAGCGACGGTATGAGCGGAAAATGAATGTTCGTCCAACTCATTCCCGACAGCCACCATATAAATAGTCCGGTAAACAGTGTTGTGAACAATACGCCGACGGTGGATAAAGCAATACCAGGCTTCAACACCGGTCTGATATCCTGAAAACGGGTATCCATGCCTCCGGTAAAAAGGATGATACTGAGGGCCACCATGCCAATAAACTGAGCGGCCTTCATGTTATAGAACTGGATGCCCAAGCCGTCGCTTCCGAAAAGCATACCGACCAGCAAGAACAATAAAAGGGTTGGAACTCCGAAACGGTATCCAGTTTTTCCTGCCCAGATGCTGACAAAAAGCAGAATAGAGCAGACTAGAAGAATGTTTTCAGCAGTCAATATCATATTTGTTTATTCATTTTATTATTGTGTATATACATCGTTTTAACAATTATAACTCTAAGAAGGTTCAATAAAAGGTCAGGCGAAAAGTCGTTTGCTTTTCTGGTAATAGCGAGATACTGCCATTGGACAGTCTCATTATCTGGCGTGAAATACTAAGACCGATGCCGTTTCCTCCTTCACGAGTTGTAAAGAATGGAATAAAAATATGGTCGGCAATTTCTTGTGGAATGCGAGGTCCGTTGTTGGATATTTCTATCAGCACGGCTTCTTCATCGTTGTTGTAACATCGGATGTGAATTCGTCCGTTATCGGTTCCGGATTTCTGTTCTTCAATTGCCTGTATGGCATTTTTTAAGAGATTGGTTATTACTTGTGCGATAAGATTCTCATCGGCATGCAATATAAGATCGTCTGGTGTTACCTCTATATGGAAGGCAATGCATGTATGGGGAAACTGATGCCGGGCCAATTGAATCATTCGGTTTATGAACCCTTTTACAAAGAAAAGGGAGGGGTTGGGAGTAGGTATGCGGGTAAATTTTCTGTAAGATTCGACAAAGGACAGCAATCCTTTTCCTGTACTGCTGATGGTTTGTAGTCCTTGACGTAATTCATTTTGTCTTTCTTTGTCGGCTGTTTGGTTTAATGTGGTTGCAGGTAATTGGTTAACAAATTCCAGCAATGTATCGCTGAGTGAAGTGATGGGGGTTACGGAATTCATGATTTCATGCGTCAATACGCGGGTAAGTCTAATCCATGAATCTATTTCTTTTTCATCCAGTTCGTGATTGATGTCATTTAAGGCCAAAATACGCAAAGGCTCATCGTGTATTGTGATTCCACTGACGCGTATGTAAAGGTTCAGGGCATTCCGTTCGTTGGTAAAGGCAGCTTGCAGCTTGTCACCGGGCCGGCATTTCTCAAGCTGTTCCATTAAATGTACATCAATGCGTTCCAGTTGTTTAATGTGGGTAAATACTTCCATTCCCAAAAGTTTTAGTGCTTCGCTGTTCTTTTGGTAAATTTGGCCTTTTTCGTTTAATACAACAATGCCGGTATTTACACATTCCAAAATCAGTTCATAATATTTTTCCCTTTGTACAGTCTCACTTTTTATGTGATAAAGCATGTGGCTGACTTGGTTGAGAGCGCGGTGAATGAGCCGGTTTTCTGGCGATGTTTCTGTTTCATTGAACTGAACAGTGTAGTCGTTGTTGGCTATGGCGTCCAGTAAAAAGAGCACTTTTCGGGTATGCTGCCGGTAAAGTTTTACCAACCAGCATAGTGCGCCTATTGTGCATAAGCTTCCGGCAATTGAGATACCTAATACCAGGTTATAATAAGGTACCGCTACTGCATTGCAGTTTATTGCTGTCCAGGCAGCGGCACTTCCCATGGCTAAAAGCAGGGTGGTGAGTGCGCGTATCCAGCAAGATTGTTTTGCTTCCTGTATTTTTAGTATCACGGAAGAATTCATAAACCATATTTTTTCATTTTATTATACAAGGTCTGTCGGGTGATGCCCAATTGGGAGGCTACCGCGGATAAATTACCGTTGCAGGAAGTTAGAGCCTGACGTATCATGCGGCTTTCCATGTCTTCAAGGGTGGTAACCGAGGATGGGCTAAGGGCACATCCCGGTTGCTGTTTTAGCTGGAAAAGTTCGGAGGATATCTGCTGGGTATCGCACACGATAATAGCTTTTTCAATGCAATGTTCCAGTTCTCGGATATTTCCTTTCCAGTAGTGCTGTTGCAGTTTCTGCTCGGCTGTAGAAGTAAGTCGCATTCCGCTTTTCCCATATTTTTTGCTGAAACGCTCTATAAAAAGATGGGCCAATGGAATTATGTCTTCCGGGCGTTTGCGCAGTGGTGGAATCTCTATGTGAATGGTATTGATACGGTATAGCAGATCTTCACGGAATTCGTTCTTCATAACCATTTCCGTCAGGTCACGGTTTGTAGCACATATGAGTCTGATGTCAGTTGGCACAGGAGTATTGCTGCCTACCCTAGTCACACAGCGGCGTTGTATGGCAGTCAGTAGTTTGGCTTGCAGGTGATATGGCAGGTTGCCGATTTCGTCCATAAAGAGTGTACTGTGGTTGGCTGCTTCAAATTTTCCTGGGTGGTCGGCATGTGCATCGGTAAATGCACCTTTCACGTGTCCGAAAAGTTCACTCTCAAACAGGCTGGAAGTGATTGCTCCCATGTCCACTGTAATCATTTCCTGTTTGCAGCGTGCTGATAACGCATGTATTTCACGTGCCATTATTTCTTTTCCGGTACCGTTTTCACCGGTAATCAGAATATTGGCATCTGTGGGAGCCACTTTCTCAATCAGGTGATGGAGCTGTTTCATCGCTTCACTGTTGCCCCAATACATGTTATTGGCCGCAGGCGTGGATGTTGGGGTTGAGGGGTTGGGCCGGACTGCGGTAAGCAGGGTTTCCAGCATTTTTTGGTTATCCCAGGGTTTTACCACAAAGTCGGTAGCCCCTTCTTTGATTCCTTTTACTGCGAGGTCAATGTCTGCATAGGCTGTGAAAAGAACGACAGGTAAGTCTGGATGTGTCCGCTTGATTTCGTGCAGCCAGTATAGGCCTTCATTACCACTGTTGATACCTGCCGAAAAATTCATGTCAAGCAGCACAATTTGCCAGGAAGCTTCTTTTAGGGTAGCAGGCAGTGCGACGGGGGAGGTAAGTGTTACAACTCGGTCAAAATAGGGCTTCAATAGAAGCTGTAAAGCCGAAAGCACCCCCTTGTTGTCGTCTACAATAAGTATATTGCCATTCTTCTTCACAATGCACACAATTTCTTTTGGGCACAAAGATACGAATTAAACTATTTTATGTGACCGGTATTATCTAAAACTGTGTAAATTAAGTCATAAATACGTGCAGAAATAGCATTTGAGTCTTCATGATGGAGGGTTGTTAGGAGGTCGGCTATAAGTTGGCAAGTATTTTTATAAAGGTTTGTAAACTTGTCAAAAGCCGCTGGACGCATTGTCCAGTTTTTAGACGGTGATGTCTAATAATTAGACACTGTTTGAAATGTTGTTCTCTTTTAATCTGCTGATAATGAGTATATTGCTTTTTTTGGCACGGTTTCTGCATTGTGTTTGGCAGAATGAATAAAATGTTGTAACAATGAAACAAATCCATTATGTTATCCAAACTATGCTTAGGGGGAAGGGGAGTATTTCTTTTAAAGTGGTTTCCCTAAGCCTTGGACTTGCCATGAGCATTCTGCTTTTTGCCCGTGTGGCTTATGAGCAAAGTTACGACACCTGCTTCAAAGATTATAATCGTCTTTATCAGGTGTGGTCCATGTTTATTATGAATGGTGAAAGTCCGGAACCTCAGTGCATGAATATGGGCCCTTTGGCTGGCGCCATTAGAGAGAATTTTCCTCAGGAAGTAGAGAGTGCTACTTGTACTTGCCGTTATCTGGCTTCTTGGCCGCTATATTATGGAAATACCCGTTTTGATGAAAGTAAGCTTTGTGCCGATTCCCTGTTTTTTCAGACAATGGGCATTGAGGTTTTAAGCGGTAATCCGGTACAAGACTTGCAACAACCCAATGTCGTTTATCTGAGTAAAAGCCTTGCTGAGCGTATGTTTGGCGGTGAAAATCCCATAGGTAAAATTATCAGCTACAATCATGAGCGTGAACTTGTCGTACGGGGCACCTATGCCGATCTGCCGGACAATACTACGGTGAAAGCTTCCGCTGTTCTCTCCCTGCCTCCGGCTTGGGCAGCACAGCAAGCCAATTATTCTTGGGATGGAGGTGACTCTTATTATCAATACGTTCGTTTGCGTCCCGGCGTGGATGTAGAAGCTCTCAATGCCCGTATGGAAAAACTGGCGGAAAAATATTTGCCGGAGCGCGATAGCTGGAGTTATAAAGCTTTTCTCAGACCTTTGCGTGATACTTTCCGTCAACAGGATGATGTAAAGAGAATGTATGTCATTATGATGACGCTGGGTCTTTCCATTCTCTTCATCACAGCGCTTAATTATGCTTTGATTTCCATTTCTTCGCTCAGCCATCGGGCCAAGGCTGTTGGTGTACATAAATGCAGTGGGGCCAGTGGGAAAGGCGTTTTTGGAATGTTTATGCTTGAAACACTGTTTGTGCTGGTTCTCTCTTTTGTTGTCATGGCCTTATTGTTGTGGGGCTTCCGTGATTTTGTAGAAGATACTGCCGCTACGAAACTTACCAATCTTTTTGCTGGAAATCGCCTTTGGGTACCTGTATTTACGGCCCTTCTGCTGTTGCTGGTAGGAGGCGTATTGCCGGGGCGTCTGTTTGCCCGCATCCCGGTCACACAAGTCTTTCGCCGTTACACCGAAGGCAAGAAAGGATGGAAGCGGCCGTTGCTGTTTGTGCAGTTTGCCGGAGTGACTTTTATTTGTGGGCTTATGTGTATGGTAATGATGCAGTATAGTTATGTAATGAACAAGGACATGGGATTCACTACCGAACGCATAGCTGGATGTTACTTGCCTTTTAAAACGGCAAAAGAGTGTGATAATGCTTACAATTATTTCCGTGCCTTGCCTTATGTGGAAACGCTTTCGGCTGCTTATGGCAATCCGCTGGAGGGATACAGTGGATGTTTTATTCGTGGTGAGAATGGCGAGTCGCTTTTCTCTGCCCGTTTCGATGCATGTATGGATAATTATTATGACTTGATGCATATTAAGCTGAAGCAGGGACGTTTGCCCAAAGACAACAGTGAGGTAGTGGTAAATGAGACTTTTGTCGATTTGATGAAATGGGGCAAGGATGCCGTGGGCCGTATGGTTCATACCATGGGAGAAACCGTTACGGTATGCGGCGTTTTAAAAAACTTTCAGATAGAAGGTTTTTATGCTGCACCTATGCCGTATATAGGTTTTGGGACAAAACAGTTCAACAACGGACTTCATTTTCGGCTGAAAGAGCCTTTTGCCGAGAACCTGCAACGCTTGAACAAGGATGCTGCTGAAGCTTTTCCTGATAAAACGATCGATTTTATGTCTATGGAAGGATTGCAACTTCAAATGTATAACCCAATCAGGGTATTTAGAAATGCGACTGTAGTAGCTGGTATCGTGATGTTCTTCATAATGCTCATGGGACTGTTGGGCTATACGGCTGATGAGGTACAACGTCGCAGTAAGGAAATTGCTATCCGCAAGGTGAACGGCGCCGAAGCTTCATCCATTCTTAAACTGTTGGGATGTGAGGTACTGTGGGTAGCCTTACCGGCGGTGATATTGGGCGGTGCGGTTTCCTGGTACGTAAATTCGCTGTGGATGGATATGTTTACCGCGCAGGCTTCCATGTCGGCAGGCCTCTATATATTGATAGGACTGGGCGTGCTGACTGTTATCACTGCTTGTGTGCTGTGGAAGTCGTGGCGTATTGCAAACGAGAATCCGGTGCTGAGCATCAAGAGCGAGTGATGGACAGAATGACACGTTGAGGGGGCTGGTTTAAGCAGATGATTTTCTATGTGGCCAGTCAATTAATCTGCGGTTATCTGTCAAGTCCGGGTCATCTGTGTGCCATTCCCCAGTAAATTGAGTAAACAATATCTTAAAAACATATAGAACAATGATTGAAATCAACAACCTTAGCAAAGTATTCCGTACATCGGAAGTAGAGACCGTAGCATTGAACCAAGTGAATCTTCATGTAGACAAGGGAGAATTTGTGGCCATTATGGGGCCGTCGGGGTGCGGCAAGTCCACCTTATTAAATATATTGGGACTGTTGGACAATCCGACCGAAGGCAGTTACCAACTGTTGGGGCAGGAGGTAGCCGACTTGCGTGAAAAAGACCGCACCCGGGTACGTAAGGGAAAGATAGGCTTTGTCTTCCAGAGTTTCAACTTGATTGACGAATTGAATGTGTTTGAGAATGTAGAGTTGCCCTTAACCTATCTTGGCATGAAGGCGGCAGAACGTAAGCAGCGTGTACACGACATCCTGAAACGAATGGCCATCAGCCATCGTGCGCAGCACTTCCCCCAGCAGCTTAGTGGCGGTCAGCAGCAGCGTGTGGCCATAGCCCGTGCGGTGGTGACCAATCCCAAACTTATCCTTGCCGACGAACCTACCGGTAACCTGGACTCAAAGAATGGAGCCGAAGTGATGAGCCTGCTGACTGAACTGAACGGTGAAGGCACTACCGTCATTATGGTGACACACTCGCAACACGATGCCTCTTTTGCCCATCGTACAGTGCACCTCTTTGACGGAAGCATTGTGGCAAGCAACCGGAATCTGTAATCAGGAGGGCATTAAATCAAGGATAAAAATAAAATGAGAGCATCTTATAAGCTTCTCCCCTTCCCGAAGGAGGGGAGTCTGACAATATAACTTGGTCTTGGCACAGCTTTAAGGCTGCCGGCTTAACTCCTAAATTCTTCATTCTTCATTAAAAAAACATTATCTTTGCCCCCAAAAGAAAAAGGACTTGACAACATGGCTGTTACAATTAAAAAAGTTACCACAAAACGAGAATTGAAGCGCTTCATCCGCTTCAACTATGAACTATACAAAGGAAATCCCTACTCCGTGCCCGACCTCTACGATGACATGCTGAACACGTTCAACCGCCGGAAGAACGCTGCCTTTGAATTCTGCAAGGCCGACTACTTCCTGGCCTACAAGGACGGACGGCTTGTAGGCCGCGTGGCCGCCATCATCAACAATCGGGCCAACCAAACATGGGGCAAGAAGGAAGTCCGCTTCGGCTGGATAGACTTCACCGACGACGCCGAAGTGTCCGAAGCCCTGATACGCACCGTGGAGCAATGGGGCAAAGAACGCGGCATGACGCATATCGTAGGACCGCTGGGCTTTACCGACATGGATGCTGAAGGTATGCTGGTCGAAGGCTTCGACCAACTTGGTACGATGGCCACCATCTACAACTATCCCTACTACCCGCAGCACATCGAACGACTGGGCTTCACGAAGGACGCCGACTGGGTGGAATATAAGATCTACATCCCTGACGCCATCCCTGACAAGCACAAACGCATTTCCGACCTCATCCAGCGCAAGTACAACCTGAAAATCAAGAAATATACCTCGAGCCGGAAAATAGCCCGTGACTACGGCCAAGCCATTTTCGAACTTATCAACGAAGCCTATACGCCCCTCTATGGATACTCCGCCCTGACGCAGCGACAGATAGACCAGTACGTCAAGATGTATCTTCCTATTCTCGACCTACGCATGGTGACACTCATTACCGACCAGGATGACCAGCTTGTAGCTGTGGGCATTTCCATGCCTTCACTCTCCGAAGCCCTGCAGAAATCGCACGGACGTCTGCTTCCTTTCGGCTGGTACTACCTGCTCAAGGCTCTGTTTTTCAAACGCCGTGCCAAGATGCTCGATCTGCTGCTCGTAGCCGTGAAACCCGAATATCAGAACAAGGGAGTCAATGCACTGCTATTCTCCGACCTCATCCCTGTCTACCAACAACTGGGCTTCGAATATGCTGAAAGTAACCCCGAGCTGGAACTGAACGACAAGGTACAGGCGCAATGGGAATACTTCCGCACCGAGCAACACAAGCGGCGACGGGCGTTTATCAAGGAAATAGGATAAGACGGATTCCCCCAATAAAAGAGACGAAAATTTGTTCATGCCCTGCAAAACCGCTATTTTTGCAAGATAACAATAGAAAGGGAGTAGTCAAACCATGGAAGAAGAAGAAAAATACGACAACTTGCAATTTGCGGAACAGCCGGTAGAATATACTGACGACAACATACGCCATCTGGACGACATGGAGCATATCCGTGTCCGTTCAGGTATGTACATCGGCCGTCTGGGCGATGGTTCGCAAAGTGACGACGGTATCTATGTGCTGCTGAAAGAAGTGATGGATAACTCTATCGATGAGTTCAAGATGGGCGCCGGCAAGAAAATCGAAGTGACGATCGAGGACAACCTTCGTGTCAGTGTACGCGATTACGGTCGCGGTATTCCACAAGGTAAACTCATCGAAGCTGTCAGCAAATTGAACACAGGTGGTAAATACGACTCCAAAGCTTTCAAGAAGAGTGTCGGCCTGAACGGTGTGGGTATCAAGGCGGTGAACGCCTTGAGCAGCCGCTTCGAAGTATGCAGCTATCGCGAAGGCAAAGTACGCAAGGCTGTATTTGAGCGAGGCATTCTCTTGAGCGACACGACCGAAGAATCGCAAGAAGAAACAGGCACTTACATCTTCTTCGAACCAGACAACACGTTATTTGTAAATTACAGTTTCCAAAACCAATTTGTAGAAACGTTATTACGCAATTATACTTACCTGAACACAGGGCTGACCTTTATTTACAACGGCCAGCGCATTGTTTCACGCCATGGACTGGAAGATCTGCTGAAAGATAATATGACCAGTGAAGGTCTTTACGACATTGTTCACTTAAAGGGTGAAGACATTGAGATAGCCTTCACACACACCAACCAGTACGGCGAAGAATACTACTCTTTCGTTAACGGGCAACACACCACACAAGGCGGTACACACCAAAGTGCCTTGAAGGAACACATTGCCCGTACTATCAAAGAATTCTATAACAAGAATCAGGATTATGCTGATATACGAAATGGACTCGTAGCTGCCATTGCAATCGACGTAGAAGAGCCCATGTTCGAAAGCCAGACCAAGACTAAGCTTGGCTCCAATAACATGTGGCCTGCCAACCCACAGGAAGGCATTCCCGCAGGTCCTACGGTAAACAAGTATGTAGGGGACTTCATCAAAACCGAGGTAGACAATTTCCTGCATAAAAATCCCCTGGTAGCCGATGTCATGCTCCAAAAGATACAAGACTCAGAAAAGGAGCGTAAGGCTATTGCCGGCGTCACCAAACTGGCCCGCGAACGTGCCAAAAAGGCCAATCTGCACAATCGCAAACTACGCGACTGTCGCTACCACCTGAACGACGGGAAAGGGAAAGAACAGGAAGCTGATTCGTGCATCTTCATCACCGAAGGCGACTCTGCCAGCGGCTCCATTACGAAAAGTCGCGATGTGAACACACAGGCCGTCTTTTCCCTCCGTGGAAAACCGCTCAACTCCTACGGTCTAACTAAGAAAGTCGTCTACGAAAACGAGGAGTTCAACCTTCTACAAGCTGCCCTCAATATTGAAGACGGACTTGACGGGTTACGTTACAATAAAGTCATCGTAGCTACCGATGCTGATGTGGACGGCATGCATATCCGACTGCTCATTATAACCTTCTTTTTGCAATTCTTCCCTGATCTCATCAAAAAGGGACACGTTTATATCCTGCAAACGCCTCTTTTCCGTGTACGCAACAAGAAGAAGACCAACTATTGTTATACAGAGGATGAACGCCTGAAATCCATTGAGGAATTAGGTCCTAACCCTGAAATCACCCGCTTTAAAGGACTGGGAGAAATCTCGCCCGACGAGTTCCGCCATTTCATCGGCAAAGACATGCGTCTGGAGCAAGTAAGCCTCCGCAAGACCGATCTTGTCAAAGAATTACTTGAGTTCTATATGGGCAAGAACACTATGGAAAGGCAAAGTTTCATCATAGACAATCTGGTAATCGAAGAAGACAGAGTAAACTAAGTTTTAGGTATTCGACACATTTATGACCAAAGCAATCTTTCCAGGGACATTCGACCCCTTTACTGTCGGGCACTATTCTGTAGTAAGACGTGCGTTGACATTCATCGATGAAATAGTTATCGGTATCGGTATTAACGACAACAAAAATACCCATTTTCCCATTGCCGAGCGCGAAGCCATGATCCGCGACTTGTATAAAGACGAACCCCGCGTCAGCGTACAAGCATACGACAGCCTGACCATCGACTTTGCCCGCCAAGTGGGGGCAAACCTTATCATCCGCGGCATTCGAACGGTCAAGGACTTCGAATACGAAGAAACCATTGCCGACATCAACCGCAAACTGACTGGCATCGAGACCATCCTTCTCTTCACCGAGCCAGAACTTTCCTGCGTCAGCTCCACGATAGTTCGCGAGCTGATGGGCTACGGAAAGGATGTCAGCATGTTCCTGCCCGAAGGAATGAATACATCTCACGAGTAAGCAACCATTAACAATATGAAAAAGATACAACTACTCTTTTTGTTCACCATCTTGTATGCGACCCAAGCCGTAGGTCAGAAACTGAACGAAAGCCCCCTGCGCAAGCTGCAGATGGCAGAATTTGCCATCAGCCGCCTTTATGTTGATTCTGTAAACGAAACTAAGCTGGTAGAGGATGCCATTGTCGGTATGCTCGAACACCTCGACCCGCACTCCACCTATAGCAATCCTGAAGAAGTAAAGAAGATGAACGAACCTCTGCAAGGCAATTTCGAAGGTATTGGCGTCCAATTCCAAATGATTGAAGACACGCTCCTCGTCATCCAGCCCGTCAGTGGTGGCCCTTCAGAGAAAGTCGGTATCTTGGCAGGTGACCGTATTACTGCTGTTGACGACACCGTTATTGCAGGTGTCAAAATGAGTACTGAAGACATCATGAAGCGTCTGCGAGGCCCCAAAGACACACGAGTAAAACTTACTGTAGTACGCCGTGGCGTAACCAATCCGCTCCAATTCGACGTCATCCGCGACAAAATTCCACTCTTTAGCCTCGATGCCTCTTATATGATAGATGACCGCATAGGCTACATCCGCGTCAACCGCTTCGCCGCCACTACAGCAGAAGAATTCTCCAAGGCACTGAAAGAACTCCAGCAACAGGGAATGAAAGACCTCATCCTTGACCTCCAAGGCAACGGCGGAGGTTACCTGAACGCCGCCATCGACTTGGCTAACGAGTTCTTGGGACAAAAGGAGTTGATAGTCTACACCGAAGGGCGCGCTTCGCGTCGGGCTGAGTTCGCCGCCAAGGGTAACGGTAGTTTCCGCGAAGGACGGCTGGTGGTGTTGGTAGACGAATATTCGGCCTCGGCCAGTGAAATTGTGACTGGTGCCATACAAGACTGGGACCGCGGTGTCGTCGTAGGTCGCCGCACTTTCGGCAAAGGGCTCGTACAGCGCCCCATCGACCTACCCGACGGCTCCATGATACGCCTCACCATCGCACGTTACTACACGCCCTCAGGACGCTGCATCCAGAAGCCTTACAATGGCAAAGGTGACGACATGCAGGAAGCCTATGCCAAGGATCTGCTCAACCGCTTTGACCACGGCGAACTGATGCACGCCGATAGTATCCACTTCCCCGATTCGCTGAAGTACCGCACGCTGCGCTTGGGCCGCACCGTTTATGGCGGTGGTGGTATCATGCCAGATTTCTTCGTACCCATAGACACCACGCTCTACACCGACTGGCATCGCCAGCTCGTAGCCAAGGGCATCATCATCAAAGCCACCACGGGCTACATAGAGCAACATCGTGAAGAACTAAAAAAGAAATACAAGACCTTCCACGTCTTCAATGACAAATTCGAGATAGACGATGCCTTCATGGCTGATATCCGTTTGACAGCAGACAAGGAGAAAATCAAGTTCGATGAAGAACAGTACAATCGCGCTCTGCCCCTTGTCCGTACGCAGCTCAAGGCCCTCATAGCCCGCGACCTGTGGGACATGAACGAATACTATCAGGTGATGAATGCCACAAACGAGAGCGTTCAGCAGGCACTCAAGGTACTACGAGAAGGAAAGTACTTATTTTAATAGTGAGCGGCAAATTACCGCTCACCGAACAACCATTTGTTCAGCCAACGGTTTACGTAAACATTGACCACGGCACAACCTGCGCCAATGGCAGCTCCCGCCAGCACATCTGACGGGTAATGAACGCCTTCGTTCATGCGTGACACGCCCACCGAACAGGCCCATAAGGCCGAAGGAGCAATGACATACCACTTGGGATAAGTGATACTCAAGGAAGTGGCCAAGGCAAAAGCTGTCGCCGTATGCCCAGACGGAAAAGAAGGACTGCTTTCGCGACTATAAGCGTGCACACGATCAGGCCAACGGTCATAGGGGCGCTCGCGGTCTACCAGATACTTCATTCCATAGGTCACCACAAAGGCTCCCGCTACGCTAGTACCCACGTAGAGAGCATCCTTCAGCAGATCCTTGTCGTGCCTGATCCAGCCGGCTACGGCCATAGCCACGGGTACTCCGATAGCCACATAGGGTTCCGACTTTGATATTACTTTATTATAATTACGAACAAACTTGTTGTCCCAGCCGTTCACTTTATGTAAAACATTGATATCCCAATTCTGCGCTCCCAAAGCTGAAGCAAACAAAATTACTACCATTCCTAAAAGCAGTCGTTTCATACCACATCCAGTTTAGATTCCGTGCCAAAGATAAGGAAAATCCGTCAGGTACACAAAAATTCTTATAAAACTGCCCGCCCAGCAAAATTTGTATGGTTAGAAAAGCATAAGGAGATGACTCCAGCAAAGCAATGCTTTCTTTAGCGGAAAACAATGCTTTCTTCTCCAAAAAGCATTGCCTTTTCTGAGAGAGAACATAGCCTCTCATTCTATAGTTGCAAGCCACCCTTCCTGCCACAAACATCCGCGTAGATTACGGAAATATTTCTTTAATCCCTTGCTAAATCAATGTATTTCCTTTATTTTTGCAAGGAAATATCGTCCACAGACAATCAAAGGATATATTTACAACTATTAAATAACTTAAATTCAATCATTTATGTGGTTAAGTAATTCATCTGTAGGAAGGAAAGTGGTGATGAGCGTTACCGGCATCGCCCTTGTCCTGTTTCTGACGTTTCACATGGCGATGAACCTTGTTGCGCTTGTCTCAGCCGAGGGCTACAACATGGTTTGTGAGTTCCTGGGAGCAAACTGGTACGCACTGGTGGCAACAGTCGGTCTGGCCGCCTTGTTTGTCATCCACATCATCTACGCTTTCTGGCTGACGATGCAGAACCGCAAGGCACGCGGTACGGAACGTTACGCCGTAACGGAGCGACGCAAGGAAGTGGAATGGGCATCACAGAACATGCTCGTTCTGGGTATCATCGTTATCGTAGGTCTGGGTCTGCACCTGGTGAACTTCTGGTCGAAGATGCAGCTGCCCGAACTGATGCACAACATGGGCATGCACGCTGACACGCTGACGCTGGCTTATGCCGCCAACGGCGTTTATCACATCGAGAACACGTTCGCCAACCCGGTATTCGTCGTTCTGTACCTCATCTGGTTGGGCGCCCTGTGGTTCCACCTGACCCACGGTTTCTGGAGCTCCATGCAGACACTGGGCTGGAACAACAAGACTTGGATCAGCCGCTGGCAGTGCATCTCCAACATCTACTCTACCATCGTAGTGCTCTGCTTCGCCCTGGTAGTGGTTGTGTTCTTCATCAAATCTTTGATGTAAAAACGCGAAGCTTGCAAATTTGTAGATTGTAAATGACTAAATTGTAAATTCATTATGACCAAGATAGATTCAAGAATACCGGAAGGACCGGTAGCTGAGAAATGGACGAACTATAAAGCCCATCAGAAATTAGTAAACCCCGCCAACAAGCGTCGTCTGGACATCATCGTGGTTGGTACAGGTCTGGCTGGTGCCAGTGCTGCCGCCTCGCTGGGTGAAATGGGGTTCAAGGTATTCAACTTCTGCATTCAGGACTCTCCGCGCCGCGCACACTCCATCGCCGCTCAGGGTGGTATCAATGCAGCCAAGAACTATCAGAACGACGGCGACTCTGTATACCGTCTGTTCTATGACACAGTGAAAGGCGGTGACTATCGTGCACGCGAAGCCAATGTATATCGTCTGGCAGAGGTGTCAAACAACATCATCGACCAGTGCGTGGCGCAAGGCGTTCCCTTCGCCCGCGAGTATGGAGGCATGCTTGCCAACCGTTCGTTCGGAGGCGCACAGGTGTCGCGTACATTCTATGCCAAGGGTCAGACAGGACAGCAGCTCCTGCTCGGAGCGTATTCCGCGCTCAGCTGCCAGATACATGCAGGACGTGTGAAACTGTATACACGCTATGAGATGGAGGACGTTGTCATCGTGGACGGACGTGCCCGCGGTATCATAGCAAAGAATCTTGTTACAGGCAAACTGGAGCGTTTCTCCGCAAACGCGGTGGTTATCGGCACCGGCGGCTACGGCAACACATACTTCCTTTCAACAAATGCCATGGGCTGCAACTGTACGGCTGCCATGGCTTGCTACCGCAAGGGAGCTTACTTCGCCAACCCTTCTTATGTGCAGATACACCCGACCTGCATCCCTGTTCATGGCGACAAGCAGTCAAAACTGACGCTTATGTCGGAGTCGCTGCGTAATGACGGACGCATATGGGTGCCGAAGAAGCTTGAGGACGCCAAGGCTCTGCAGGCTGGAACAAAGAAAGGCAGCGACATACCTGAGGAAGACCGCGACTACTATCTGGAGCGTCGCTATCCCGCATTCGGCAATCTCGTTCCGCGCGACGTTGCCAGCCGTGCAGCCAAAGAGCGTTGCGACAAGGGCTACGGTGTCAACAATACAGGTCTTGCCGTGTTCCTCGACTTCTCTGAAAGCATCGAGCGTCTCGGCATCGACGTTGTGCTGCAGCGTTACGGAAACCTCTTCGACATGTACGAAGAGATAACAGACGTCAATCCGGGCGAGCTCGCCAACGAGATAAACGGTGTGAAATACTACAACCCGATGATGATTTTCCCCGCCGTGCACTACACCATGGGCGGCATATGGGTTGACTATGAGCTGATGACAACCATCAAGGGACTCTTCGCTATCGGCGAGTGCAACTTCTCAGACCACGGTGCCAACCGTCTGGGAGCGTCCGCGCTGATGCAGGGACTTGCCGACGGATACTTCGTTCTGCCCTATACCATACAGAACTATCTTGCAGACCAGTCCATATGGCCGCGCATATCAACCGACCTGCCCGAGTTTGACGAGGCAGAGAAGGGCGTACAGGCAGAGATAGACCGGCTGATGAACATCAAGGGAAAACGCTCTGTCGACTCCATACACAAGGAACTCGGACACATCATGTGGGAGCATGTAGGTATGGGACGTACGGCTGAAGGACTGAAAGAGGGTCTTGAGTTGATCAAGAAACTGCGCAAGGAGTTTGAGACCAACCTCTTCATCCCAGGCTCGAAGGAAGGTCTCAACACTGAGCTTGACAAGGCAATCCACCTCCGCGACTTCATCACCATGGGCGAGCTTATCGCTTACGACGCGCTCTCCCGCAACGAGTCGTGCGGCGGACACTTCCGTGAGGAGTATCAGACCGAGGACGGTGAGGCTAAGCGCGATGACGAGAACTTCTTCTATGTTGGTTGCTGGGAGTATCAGGGCGATGACACCAAGGCACCAGAACTCATCAAGGAACCGCTTGAGTATGAGGCTATTAAGGTTCAGACACGTAACTACAAGAATTAATAAACAACCACAGAACATACAATTATGGACAAAAATATAAGTTTCACACTTAAAGTTTGGCGTCAGAACGGTCCTAAGGCAAAGGGTCATTTTGATACCTTCGAGATGAAAGACATTCCCGGTGACACCTCTTTCCTCGAAATGCTCGACATTCTCAACGAGCAGTTGATAGAAGAAGGAAAGGAACCTTTCGTGTTCGACCACGACTGCCGTGAGGGCATCTGCGGCATGTGCTCGCTCTACATCAACGGTCATCCGCACGGTCCGGCTACCGGAGCGACAACCTGCCAGCTCTATATGCGTCGTTTCAACGACGGAGACGTCATCACCGTAGAGCCGTGGCGTTCGGCTGCGTTCCCCATCATAAAGGACTGTATGGTGGACCGCGGAGCGTTCGACAAGATCATCCAGGCAGGCGGATATGTCACTGTGCGCACAGGTCAGCCGCAGGATGCCAACGCCATCCTCATACCTAAGGAGGCTGCCGACGAGGCTATGGACTGCGCCACATGCATCGGCTGCGG
>ENA-OOXJ01000678-OOXJ01000678.1-human-gut-metagenome-genome-assembly--contig:-NODE-678-length-26684-cov-7.747794_pt1 | contig 26684 bp, 15 predicted proteins | sample MGYA00241587_ERZ501343 | MGnify/ENA primary metagenome ERZ501343 (study PRJEB25962, sample SAMEA2042918) | human gut metagenome | biome: human gut; feature: human-associated habitat; material: faeces... | reverse complement strand
TAACAATTTCAAACAAGTTTGATTGTTCTTCGCTCGGCTTGCACTATCTTTGTCCGCAGAAATCAGAGAGATGGAACAATCGGATACGATTCATATTGACGTGCGCAGCGCGATTGAACAAAAAATACCTCGATATGCAAAGCACATACCGCAGTTCGTGTATCGAAAAATAGCGAAAATCATACGGCAAGACACTCTTAACCGCATTCTTGATGAAAATAGCGGAAAGACCGGCGTGGATTTTGCAGAAGGCGCTTTGCGGTCATTGCAAATAGGACTGGATGTGGAAGGCGAAGAGCATATTCCAAACGAAGGACGTTTCATATTTGTTTCAAACCATCCGTTGGGCGGTTTGGACGGCATAGCTTTGATCGCATTGCTCGGCCGTCGTTATGGGGGGAACGTGAAATGTATTGTCAATGATATTTTAATGGCGGTGAAGCCTTTGGGGGAGAATTTTCTTCCTATCAACAAGCATGGAAGCCAAACGCGAGAGTCTGCACGGCTTGTGGAGGAGGCCTATAAGAGCGATGTCCAAATGATTACGTTTCCTGCGGGCTTGTGCTCGCGCAGAAACAATCGAGGCGAAGTGCGCGATCGGGAGTGGAAGAAATCTTTTGTGGCGAAAAGCGTGGAAACCGGCCGTGACGTGATTCCCATCTATTTTGGCGGGCTTAATTCTGATTTTTTTTATAAATTCGCGAAATTTCGGGAACGAACGGGCCTGCGGTTGAACATTGAAATGGTCTGCTTGCCGGGCGAGATGGTGAAAAAAGCCGGTTCGTCGTTTTCGATACGGATAGGCAAGCCCATTCCGCATTCGACATTCGACAACAGTCGCACTTATGGAGAATGGGCTGAATATGTGAAAAATATAGTTTATAGTCTTGCGTAAGATGTCAGGGACGATGAAAGTGCAGAATATCATAGCTCCGGTGCATAAAAGCCTTTTAAAAATGGAGCTTACGGAAGCAAGGTTTCTGCGTAACACAAATAAAGGCCATAACGAAATTTATATCGTCGATGCCTACAATTCTCCCAACTTGATGTGGGAAATAGGGCGTTTGCGCGAGATCGCGTTTCGTTCCTCCGGAGGCGGAACGGGCAAAAGCGCCGATATCGACGAATACGATTTAATGGACGAGCCATGCCAGCAAATGATCGTGTGGAATCCGGATGCGGAAGAAATCGTCGGAGGCTATCGGTTCTTGCTTGGCGACAATGTCAAATTTGATTCCGACGGGATACCGCACATTGCGATGTCGCACATGTTCGGCTATTCGGAGCAGTTCCTGAAAGAGTATCTTCCTTACACGATAGAGCTCGGTCGGTCGTTTGTGTCGGTGGAGTACCAATCGACGAAAGCCGGCGTGAAAGCTCTCTATGCGCTTGACAATTTGTGGGACGGGCTTGGCGCGTTGACGGTGGTCTATCCGCAAGTGAAGTATTTCTTCGGCAAGATGACGATGTATCCCGATTATCCTCGGGAATGCCGGAATATGATTTTGTATTTCTTGGATAAGCATTTCCATGACGACGAACGTTTGGTTTATCCTTTGCAACCGCTCGATGCGCGAATCGACGTGCGGGAAATGGAACAAATTTTTGTGGGGCAGACGTTTAAGGAGGACTATCGCATCTTGAACACGCAGGTGCGTCGCCGAGGCATCAACATTCCCCCGTTGGTCAATTCCTATATGAACTTGTCGCCGAAAATGAAGGTGCTGGGCACAGCCATCAATGACGAATTTGGAGATGTTGAGGAAACAGGCATCTTTTTTGCCATTTCCGATATTTATGAAGATAAGAAGATGCGACATATCCGCACATTCTACCGCCGGTTCATCGAATATCGGCAAGATTTGATTCACCGAATGCGGGAATATGCGCGCAATAGAAAACAGAATTGATGAGAAAATGTGTTTTGCTTATGGCGTTGGCGGCGATATCCGCCGGCGCAGAGACTCCGCTTGTCTATGAAGGCACGGTTTCGGGAAATGCCGGAAGCGGAGATTTTGCCCCGTCGTACATGATGTCGGGGAATGGCGGCGTTTTGACGCAGCCAAAGGCTTTTTCGCTGCAATTGAAAGCGGAAAAGGAACTTGATTTGTCGCGTCGTTTCAGCTATGCTTTCGGCGTGGAAGGCATCGCCGGCCATGCTTCGGCGTTTGAGCAATATGATCAGGCTCCGCAAGCGCCTGCCGCGCAGGGGAAGCACCCCACGTCCGTTTGGTTGCAGCAGCTTTACGGGGAAGTGAAATATAGGGGCGTGTTTCTTTCCGTAGGCATGAAAGAGCGCACTTCTCCGCTGCTCAACGACAAATTGGGCTCGGGCGACTATGTCCAGTCGAACAATGCCCGCCCTGTGCCGCAAATCCGTGCCGGTTTTGTGGATTTCCAAAACATCCCGTTTACCAACGGATGGGTGCAGATACAAGGGGAAATAGCTTATGGAAAATACATGCAAAATGGCTGGCTCGAAGACCACTTCAATTTTTATAATGGCAAATACAACCTTAACGAGTATTTTAATTATAAGAGGTGTTATTTCCGCACGAAGCCGTCACAACCTTTTTCCGTGACGGTGGGAATGCAGATGGTGACGGAATTTGGCGGCACTGCTTATGAATACGAAAAAGGCAAACTTAAGAATGTAGATCCATACGATGTGACTTTCAAAGACGTTTGGAAAGCATTCTTGCCATCGGAGGGCGGCTCCAACCCGGGCGACGCGGCGTATTACTATGGCAATACGCTCGGGTCGTGGGATTTCGTTGCACGCTATCGGTTGAAAGACGAGACGGAATTGAAGGCTTATTTCCAATGGCCGTTTGAGGACGGGTCGGGCATTGGAAAGTTGAACGGTTTCGACGGCATTTGGGGGCTTGAATATAAAAGCGGCGATAAAAACGCCATTGTGTCGGGAGCCGTAGTGGAATATATAGATTTCACGAATCAGAGCGGTCCGATGCACTGGGCTCCGTCCAACCATCCCGGAACGGAATATACCGATCAAGCGACCGGCGGCGACAACTATTACAACAACTTCCGATGCAATTCATACATGAATTTCGGCATGTCGCAAGGCTCGCCGTTCATACCGGCCACAATCTACAACCGTCTTGGCAACGGCAAGGTGAGAGACAATCGCATTCGCGGTTTCCATGTGGGCGTGTCCGGCAATGCGTGGGCTCCGCTCGAATACCGCTTGATGTTTTCCTATCGCAAGTCGTGGGGCACGTATAGCGTGCCGCGACTGGAGACGATCGACGACGTGTCGATGATGCTGGAGGGCGTTTATTCGTTCAAGCAAGTGGAAGGCTTGTCGGTCAAAGGCCAGATTGCTTTCGACCGCGGCGATTTGCTCGGCGACAATTTCGGAGTGCTTCTTTCCGTGAACTATAAAGGGTTGTTGAATTTATTCGGGAAATGATGAAAAAGATATATTTGATTTGCATGGCGGCGTTGCTGCTTGTTGCCGCCGGATGCACGCAAAACAACGGCCATATCGGGCATTGGTTCGGGCAGTGGAAAGTGGAGCGCGTGGTTGTCGACGGTGTCGACGATCCCAGCTATGAGGGAAATGCGTTTTTCTGTTTCCAGTCGAAAGTGTTCGGGGTGAGGGTTTCTTATCCGGAAGAGTTTTCCGGAAACATGTATTATGGGCGTTGGGAAGAGCGCGACGACAATGTGCTCTACGTGCAGTTTAACACGGCAGAAAGCTCTGTCCCGTCGAGCAGCCTGCATCTGTATTTGCAGGAAGAAAATTTTTTCCGCATCGTTTCTGCCGACGGCAAACGAAAAGTGTTGGAAACGACATTGCCCGACGGGCGGACTTGCACCTATTATCTTCGGTCGTGGTAGCCGGCGGGTGCGAATAAAGTGGTAACTTTGCGTAACTTTAATAGAAATATATTAATACATATAAGAATCGATGAATTTTGTAGAAGAATTGAAATGGCGCGGCATGGTGCACGACATGATGCCGGGGACAGAAGAGCAATTGCAGAAAGAAGTGACGACGGCCTACGTGGGCATCGACCCGACTGCCGACTCGTTGCATATCGGGCATTTGGTGAGCGTGATGATTCTCCGTCATTTCCAGCGGTGCGGGCACAAGCCGATTGCCTTGATCGGAGGCGCTACCGGCATGATTGGCGACCCGTCGGGAAAATCGGCGGAGCGCAATTTGCTGACGGAAGAGACATTGCGCCACAACCAAGAATGCATCAAGCGGCAATTGTCGAAGTTTCTCGATTTTGATTCGGATGCTCCGAATGCTGCCGAGCTGGTGAACAACTACGATTGGATGAAAGACTTCAAATTCCTTGATTTCGCGCGTGAAGTGGGAAAGCACATCACGGTGAACTACATGATGGCGAAAGACAGCGTGAAGCGTCGCCTCAATGGTGAGGCTCGCGACGGGTTGTCGTTTACGGAATTTACCTACCAGCTTCTTCAAGGATACGACTTCCTGCATCTTTACGAGACGAAAAATTGCAAGCTCCAAATGGGCGGTTCCGACCAATGGGGCAATATCACTACCGGCACGGAACTGATTCGGCGCACGAACGGCGGCGAGGCTTTCGCTTTGACATGCCCGTTGATCACGAAGGCCGACGGCGGAAAATTCGGCAAAACAGAGTCGGGCAATGTGTGGTTGGACGCACGCTATACGTCGCCTTACAAGTTCTATCAATTCTGGTTGAACGTCAGCGATGAAGATGCCGTGCGCTATATCAAGATTTTCACGTTCCTTTCCAAAGAAGAGGTGGAAGCGCTTACGGCGGAACATCTTGCCGCTCCCCATTTGCGTTTGCTTCAAAAGCGTTTGGCAAAAGAAGTGACGGTGATGGTCCATTCGGAAGCCGACTACAATGCGGCGGTCGACGCATCGTCGATTTTGTTCGGGAATGCCACGGCCGACGCGCTTCGCCGTCTCGACGAAGACATGTTTTTGTCGGTGTTCGAAGGCGTGCCGCAGTTTGAGGTGCCGCGCGATTTGATTTCCGGCGGTGTCAAAGCTGTCGATTTGTTTGCCGAGCATACGAAAGTGTTCGCTTCGAAAGGCGAGATGCGCAAGTTGGTACAAGGCGGAGGCGTGTCGGTCAACAAAGAGAAACTCGATGCTTTCGACCGCGTGATTTCTGCCGACGATTTGTTGAATGGCAAATATCTTCTGGTACAGCGCGGAAAGAAAAATTATTACCTTGTGATAGCAAAATAAAGATTTTAATAGCATTTTGTTTTAGCAGGGCGGTTTTCGATGTTTTTCGAAGCCGCTCTGCTTTTTTCTGCTTTCATAGTAGATTACAAATTGTAAGCAATCGGTGTTGTATGAGTAAATTGCTGTGTATTAGATATTTGTTCATTATCCTGACTTGAAATGTGAAAAAATTATCTTGTTAGTAAGTTTAATTGTTAATTTTAACAGTGTGGGCATGGCGCGCCATTCTTGCTTTCTTGTGATAAAAAATGGAATTTCAGAATCGAAAACGCATAAAATCGTAGAAAAATCCGCAGAAGAAGTTGCGAGAATGACATTGCAAAGGGGTAAAATTTTTTGTTTTTTCGATGCGGTTGTGCTCGTCTTGCACCCTCCCGCGGAACGCGCTTGCATAATTATTCGATTAAAACAATCTGTAAAAAAGTCGATTACAGCTTGTCGCAACTGCGTATATTCAGTTCTGGAAAGGCGTTTGGGGCGAGAAGTGAAAAAATGCAAAATATATTTGTTGTTTCGGAAAAAGGGTAGTAATTTAGCAAAGTGCTACTGGAAAGATATTTTTTGAACAAAAGGTAAAAAAGATTATTCTTGCTTTTGGAAAAATGATATTGTGGGTAGGCGAAAAATCGCTTTCTAATCTTAATTTTCTTCGGGAAATTAACAGAGGGAGCGTTGTAGGAGAGTGTCGAATTGTAATTGCGGCTACACCTATATTATATGTGAACATTTAAGTTGTTTTGTTTTATATAATTGTTTTAAGATTTATGAGATTGAAGAAATTTGTCATTTTGGCAGCGATGTCCTTCTTCTCGTTGTGTGCATACGCCGACATAACGGTGAAGGGCGTCGTGGTCGACGACTCGGGCGAAACGATTATCGGTGCCAGTGTGGTAGAGAAAGGTAATCCCTCGAACGGTGTCGCTACCGACATTGACGGTGCTTTTACGCTGACCGTCTCGTCTGCCAACTCAGAGATCGAAGTGTCGTACATTGGAATGGAGGCACAAGTTTTGAAAGCATCTACAAAAGAGATGCGAATAGTAATGAGCCCGAATGCTCAGCAACTTGATGAAGTTGTCGTTACCGGTATGTCGAAAATGGACCGCCGTTTGTTTACAGGCGCGACTACCCAAATCGACGCCGACAAGGCCAAATTGGACGGTGTGGCAGATATCGCCCGCGCGTTGGAAGGCCGTTCGGCCGGCGTTTCGGTGCAGAACGTATCCGGTACGTTCGGTACGGCTCCGAAGATTCGCGTGCGTGGCGCAACTTCTATCTATGGCGCTTCCAAGCCGCTGTGGGTGGTCGATGGCGTCATCATGGAAGATGCAGTCGAGGTTTCTGCCGACGATTTGTCGTCGGGTGATGCCGTGACGTTGATTTCTTCCGCCATCGCGGGTTTGAACTCCGACGACATCGAGAGCTTCCAGATTTTGAAGGACGGTTCGGCAACGTCGATTTATGGTGCGCAAGCAATGGCCGGCGTGATCGTCGTGACGACGAAGAAAGGTCGCGCAGGTTCGACGCGTGTCAGCTACACCGGCGAATTCACAACCCGTATGAAACCCCGTTACAACGAGTTCAACATCAGCAACTCGCAAGAGCAAATGGGTATCTATCGGGAAATGGAACGCAAAGGATGGCTCGAATTTGCAAGCATCGCTTCCGCGTCCAATTCCGGCGTATATGGTAAAATGTATGATTTGATCGATCAATATAACGAATCGAATGGTGCTTTCGGCCTTCCGCACACCACTTCGGCGATGAATGATTATTTGCGCGCAGCCGAATTCCGCAACACGGATTGGTTCGACGAACTTTTCAGCAACGCATTGTTGCAGAACCACTCTGTCAGCATTTCCGGCGGTACGGAAAAGAGCAATTTCTATACGTCGGTTTCGATTATGAACGACCCGGGATGGACGATTTCGAGCGACGTGCGCCGCTACACGTTCAATGCCAACGCGTCGTATCAGATTTCTCCGACATTGCGCGTGTCGGTGTTGACTTCCGATTCTTATCGCAAGCAAAAAGCTCCGGGCACGTTGAGCCAAGAGACCGACCCTGTGAGCGGCGAGGTGAAGCGCGGGTTTGACATCAACCCGTACAGCTACGCTTTGAACACGTCGCGCACGCTCGATCCGCATGAATTCTATACGCGCAACTGGTCGGACTTCAACATTTTCCATGAATTGGAAAACAACTATATAGATATAGGTGTGACCGATTTGAAATTCCAAGCTGAATTGAATTGGAAACCGATTGCAGGCCTCGAATTGAATGCTTTGGGCGCTTATCGTTATCAAAGTTCCGTTCAAGAGCACCATGTGAAAGACCACTCTAACCAAGCAATGGCCTACCGTGCCGGTATCGATCCGGAAGATGCGACGATTCGCGACATCAACCCGTATCTTTATACCGACCCGAACGACCCGAACGCTTTGCCGGAGACGGTGCTTCCGAAAGGCGGTATCTACTACAACGACACCTACACTGTGTCGCAGTACAACTTCCGCGGAACGGCCACGTATAACAAAACGTGGAAAAACACGCATATTTTCAATGCACTTGCCGGTTTGGAAGTGAACTCCATCGACCGCAACAGCATCAACTTCCAAGGTTGGGGTTTCGTTTACGACAATGGCGGCATTCCGTTCATCGATCCGTCGCTGTTCGAGCAACAGGCTCAGGAAAATGCTGCTTACTATGGCAATACGTGGACTTACCGTCGCAGCTTCGCTTCGTTTGCCAACGTGACTTATTCTTATGCATCGCGTTATGTGCTCAACGGAACGATTCGCTACGAAGGAACGAACAAATTGGGCATGTCGCGCAATTCCCGCTGGTTGCCGACGTGGAACGTTGCAGCTGCATGGAACGCGCATGAAGAAAAATTCTTCAAGGACAACGTGGACCCGAAGATTTTGTCGCATGCTACTGCCCGCGTTTCTTATTCGTTGACGGCCGATGCCGGTCCGGATTGGGTATCGAATGCCACTCCGGTTTACAATAGCTATCGTCCGTGGCGGCCGCTTTCGCGCGACCAAGAGCTCGGATTGCAACTGACCGACATTGCCAATACGGAGCTGACCTACGAGAAAAAGCATGAGTTCAACGTCGGGTTGGATCTCGGTTTCCTCAACAACCGCATCAATGCGACGGCCGACGTTTATTTCCGTAACAACTTCGACTTGATTGGCGAAATTTATACGCAAGGCGCCGGCGGTGTGTCGATGAAATATGCCAATGTCGCTGCAATGAAGTCGAACGGTGCGGAAGTGACGATTTCGACGCGCAACATCGAAACAAAGGATTTCTCGTGGACAACGGACTTGACGTTTGCAAAAACGCGCACGGAAATCACCTCTTTGGATGCTCGCTCCAATGTGATTCAACTTGTGCAAGGCACGGGTTATGCGCTCGAAGGCTATCCGGTGCGTGCGATATTCTCGATTCCTTTCATGGGATTGAACGAGGAAGGCTTGCCTACGTTCTTGAACGAAGACGGCGAAGTGGTTGTCGACGACATCAACTTCCAAGAATTCGAGAAAACGGGCTATTTGAAATATGAAGGTCCTGCCGACCCGACGATCACGGGTGGTTTCGGCAACATCTTCACTTGGAAAAACTTCCGCTTGAACGTGTTCTTGACCTACTCGTTTGGCAACAAGGTGCGCCTCAACCCGATTTTCTCCAGCTCTTACGACGACTTGGCTTCCATGCCGAAAGAGTTCAAGAATCGTTGGACGTTGCCGGGCGACGAGGCTCACACGACGATACCTGTGATTGCCAGCAAGCGTCAAAACGAACGCTACTTGTACTTGGATTACGCTTACAACGCCTACAACTATTCGACGGAGCGTATCGCCGACGGCGGTTTCATCCGTTTGAAAGAAGTATCGTTGACCTACGACTTGCCAAAATCTTTCCTCCAGAAGATTCGTTTCTCTTCGGCTTCTGTGAAAGTGCAGGCAACCAACCTCTGTCTGCTTTATGCCGACAAGAAACTGAACGGACAGGATCCGGAGTTCTTCAACGCCGGCGGTGTTGCCACTCCGAACCCGAGACAGTTTACATTCACATTGCGTTTCAGTTTGTAACATATAAAGGAAAAGGTAACAATGAAAAAAATGAAATTAGCATATATCGCCGTTGCAGGTGCGGTCGCATTGACTTCTTGCAATGATTTCCTCGACAAAATGCCCGACAATCGCGTCGATCCGCAAACGCCGGATCAGCTTTTGTCGATGATGGTCGATGGCTATTCGCTCGCCAATTATGCAAAACTTTGCGAATTCAGCGGCGACAATATCATCGACAACAACTCTCCCGATGAGAATGGCGTGCGTTACAATCTGACGCCTTACGACAACAACCGTATCGACGACGAGCTCTTCGCATGGGAAGATGCCGAGTCCGACATGGATACAGATTCCCCGTCGTTCGTTTGGGAACAATGCTATCATTCTATCGCAGTGGACAACCACGTGTTGGAGAAAATTGCCGAATTCGAACAAACCGGCAAGGTGAACACGTTCTCCCAAACCGATCTCGACAAGATGAATGCCGCTCGCGGCGAGGCTTTGGTGTCGCGTGCCTACCACCACTTCGTGTTGGTCAACTTGTTCGCCCAAAACTATCGCGGAGCTGAACTGAGCAAGGACCTTGTGGGCATCCCTTACGTGACAGTTCCGGAATCGACCGTGCATGTCGATTATGCGCGTGAGTCGGTGGCCGATGTTTACGACAAAATCGAAGCCGATTTGTTGGAAGGGTTGAAATATATCGACGACACTTACTACGAACAACCGAAGTATCACTTCAACAAAGCTGCCGCCTTTGCGTTTGCCGCGCGTTTCTATCTCTTCAAGCGCGACTATCCGAAAGTGGATTACTACGCAACGCAAGCACTCGGCGCAAGTCCTGCTTCGATGATGCGCACGTATTGGTCGGTCAACTACTCGAATGTCGATTCGCAGATCATGGACTACGTGAGCTCTACATCGCAAAGCAACTTGCTGCTCATGCCGACCAACTCTGCTTTCTGGCGTGCCATCGCGGCTGAATCGCGCTATGCTTTGAATCGCGATGCAGCAAAGGCCACTATCTATGGCCCCGGTCCGACATGGAGCAGTTATAATTTCCATCCGTGCTACAATGGTAAATTGTATATCAACGGCAAAGAGGAATACGGAATGTATTTCATGAAAGTCGGAGAATTGTTTGAATACACCGACAAGGTAGCCGGCATTGGCTATGTGCATGTGGTTCGTGCCGAATTCACGGCTGAGGAAACGTTGCTCACTCGCGCAGAAGCACGCATCTATCTTGCCGCAGCCGGCAAGCCGACGGCAGTTGCCGATGCCAATGGCGACTTGACGACTGAAGGTGGCCGCGTCTACACGATGGAAGATGCCGTTGACGACCTTCGCATTTGGGAAGAGGCTCGTCGCAATCTTCCGGCACATTATGAATTCAGAGAGACTTTGACCTCAGGGTTGATTCAATCGTGGTACGGGCAGGATCGAGGCTATGGCATCGTCAAGACGCTCGAAGAACTTCCGATCAACGAGATTTGCAAATCCGACGACTATCCATTGACGCAGGACATGTTGCCTTACATCAACTGTTTGCTCCACTTCCGTCGCATCGAGACGGTGTTCGACGGACTCCGTTGGTTCGACATCAAGCGTTACGGCATAGAAGTGACCCACAAGATTGGCCGCACGCGTGTGGAGACGCTTACGAAGCTCGATCCGCGCCGCGCACTTCAAATCCCTGTGGAAGTGATTTCGGCCGGCATGGAGGCCAACGACCGCAACCTGCCGCTTGTCGACGGGCAAACGGGCGTGAAAGCCATTCCGTTCACGGGCAAACTCATCAAGTATAACAAATAAAAACGGAGACAATCATGACTAAGAAATATATATTCAGCGCGATTCTTCTTGGCTGTGCGGCGGCATTTACCGCTTGCGAGGACGATTTGGATCCGAACAGCATATTTGAAGAGGTGAGCGACGAGCTCGATCCCAATTCGGCTTCCTACCAATTGGACAAATTCTTGGAGGACAACTATCGTGCGGTCTACAACTTGCAATTCCGCTACAAGATGCAAGATGTGGGCACCGACATGAACTACAACTTGATTCCCGCCACGTATGCCAATTCTGTGGATTTGGCGGTGATGACGAAATTCTTGTGGTTCGACGTGTACGACAAAGTGGTCACTTCCGATCCCGCATTCTTGAAGAAGTACGGGCCGCGTATCATCCACTTGATCGGCTCGCCGGCCTATAATCCGGCAAACCACACGATGATTCTCGGTTTGGCCGAGGGCGGATTGAAAGTGTCGTTGTTCCGTGTGAACGAAATGAACGTGACCGACTTCTACACCTTGAATGAGTTCTATTTCAGGACGATGCACCACGAGTTTGCGCACATTCTTCACCAAACGAAGACCTATCCGCAAGCTTTCAACCAGATTTCCACGCAGTTCTACGACCCGATGGGATGGCAGGATCGCAATTTCGACTATTGCTATTCGCTCGGCTTCACTTCCGACTATGCCAGCGGGCAAGCGCGCGAGGACTTTGCTGAAACCATCGCCAACTACATCACGAGAACTTCCAGCGAATTCCTTCCGGCCAATCCCGACGGGACGAAGCCGATGGGACAATGGGAAGAGATGATGGACCACGCAGGCCGCGGCTGGGAACAGCTGATCGACGAATACGGCATGCCTGTCACCGAAGAAGGAAGCCGCAAGCCAGTTTACGCATGCTACTATTATTATAAGGATAATATCGTGAGCGACGAAAACAGGACGCACGCTACGTTGGACGAAGTGACGGAAACACGCGATGCCGATGGAAATGTCGTTTCAGTGACGCTCAATTCCAATCCGAATCTGACGGTTTACCCCGTGGAGGACATCGATGGAGTCGACGGCCCTGCTGTCATTGAGCAAAAGGTGCAAATTGCTCGCGACTGGTTCCGCGACGCATGGGGCATCGACCTCGACGAACTTCGCGCCGAGGTGCAACGCCGCCAGTTGAGCATCAACGAGCCGTGGGATGCCAACGACCCGACGGGACCGACTGTGCTTGAACATTTGCGCAGCCAAGTCTACGACATTCCGGCAGGCGAAAACGCAATGAAGTAATAAATGAGTAATCACATTGATAATACAAAGACATTATGAATAAATTCAAAATATCGATTCTTTTGAGTGCAGCGTGCCTGCTTCCGCTCACTTCTTGCTTCAAGGAGGAAGACGATTTCTTCGAAGAGTCGTCGGCTCAGCGTTTGAACCACTCGATGGAAGAATACCACAACGCAATCATCTCGGCTGAAAACGGATGGGTGCTTCAATACTTTGCCAACACGGGGGAGCAGGGATATCCGTTGCTGGTGAAATTCAGCGAGGACGGCAGCGTGACAGTTGCCGCCAACAACAAGTACAGCTCCGAAGATCAGTATAAAGAAGAGCGCAGCCTCTATGAGGTGATTGGCGACGATGGCCCTGTATTGTCGTTCAATTCTTACAATTCCTTGCTCCATGTGTTTTCCAATCCGGTCGATATTCCCGACACGTCCGATGAAGACGAGGACGGCGTTGGCCATGAGGGCGACTACGAATTCCGCTTCATTTCAATGTCGGCCGACGGCAACACAATTTACATGAAAGGGAAGAAATACAATCTCGATATTCGCTTGACGCGTCTTTCTGACACGCAGAATTGGGAAGCCTACTATACGGATTTGGCAGCTGTGAAATCTGCACATTTCCCTTCAGTAGTGAAGAAAATATGGCTTGATGCCGACGGCGAGCGCTATTCCATCACCGGCATGAGCAATGGCTTGATGGAGTTTGTGCCGGAAGGCGGCGACCCGATCGCAGAAACCACGACGTTGTCGTATATTGTCTATCTTGACGGGTCCGTGCATTTGTGCGAGCCGTTCAAAGGCGACGACGAGAATTTCGAAGTGCAGGATTTCGCACTGAATGAAGAAGGCATCCTTGTTTGCACCAATGAAAGCCAAAACGCTGTGATTTCGGCCGGCGATATGCCTACTTATTTGGTGGACAACACGTGGCGGATGGACAAAAACGCGACGACAGGCGGGATTATTGATGCTTATAATGCTTTGGTGGGCGAATTCCGCGCCGCAGGCTACGGTTCGATCCAATATGTGGAATTTGCTTACGACAGCGACCTCGAGTCGTTCACGCTTTTCTTCCGTTCTACTTCGTTCAATGCCAAATATTGCGTGAATGTGGAGAAGTCGGGCGAGTCGGCAACGCTTGCATTCAACCGTGAAGCGACCCAGGCGGCTGCCGATGGCGGCGACTCCGACGCGGCAAACGGATTGGTGTTCTACGATTCGCTTACAAGCGTCCCTGCGTTTGTTTCGGCTGTGATGAAGCCCTATACGATTACGGCAAATTCGCCGCTGGGCACGACTACTCTGACTCTGACCGACGCATCGGGCAATGTGTTGACATTGTCGTTGCGGTAGCATGAAAGTTTAGCATCCGCTCGGGGCGCGGCATGTGAAGCCGTGCTCCGGCGGGTCTAAAAATATAAACCGAATTTGCGCGTTTTGCTTTCAATTTGAAGCAACGTTTGTGTAAAAAACAACGAAAAATCGAAATTTTTAGGCAAAAATATTGACATTGGAAATAAATGTCGTTATATTTGTCGGCAAGTTTCAATAGAAACGGCTTTGAAAGCACGAATTTGAAACCTAATAGTAGTTATAACCATAATTTATTAATTTAGCTGTTATGAAAAAAACTGTACTCTTATCAGCAGCCTTGTTGACAGGCGCGCTCGTTGCTTCGGCAGGCGTGGCGCAGCCGCAACAAGTGAAAAGAATGTTGCCGGCAGTCAATAATGCCACGCCGGCGACGCAGATGGCGGCTCCGCAAAAGGCCGCTACGTTGCAAGCGACCGATGTCGTTTCCGTGTCGGAAGGCGTTAAAATGATGAAAACCCAAAACGGGCTATATAAAAAGGCTTTGGCGCATCCTCGCATGGGCGCAAAATTGAACCAGCGCGTGAATGCATTCGTGGCTGCCGACGATGCTACATTCTTCGAAGGCTTTGAAGGTTGGAACGGCGAAGCTACGGATTGGGTGCCGGAAGGCTGGAGCAGCGAGTCGAAAATCGCAGACCAAGTGGATATGGCATTGTGGGGCGCTACGAACTTTAGCTACTATACCTCTGTGTACGAGGGCGCTGCCATGATGTATGTGTCCAATGCGATTGATCTGGGCATGGTGGGCGATTCTTTTCAGTTGATTGCTTACCCGCAGGACGAATGGCTCTACACGCCGGCCGTTACGCCGAAAGCAGGCGACGAGTTGTGCTTCATGATGACGTTCGACGCCGGTTTCGCGTTGCTCAATAACGACAAGCTCAACAATGAAGGCCTTTACGTTTACGATGCGGAAAACACCAACTTGACGGTGTATGTTTCCGAAGACGACGGTGCAAACTGGACGCCGCTTTGGAACGCGCTCGACTACGTGAAAGCCAAATACACGGTGGAAGAAATCGATGCGATGATCATGACTTATCCGTGGGAAGGCATCCGCGTGGATATTTCCGACTATGCGGGCAAAAGCGTGAAATTCGCGTTCCAATATGAGAACGAGAACGGTAGCGATGTCGGCATCGACAACGTGATGGTGGGTGCTCCGACTCCGGCAGTAGCTTATGTCGATCCGGGTTATCTCTATTTCGCTATGTCGCCCGATTTCATGTCTTATCCAGCTACTGTGATGATCGGCCCGGCTTACAACGACAATGTTTGGGAAAGCGTTGCGAATGGCTATGAGGCAGACACCTACGAATGGACTTACGACGATCCGGACGATCCTAACGGCCAATTGGTGTCCAACGAAAAGAATTTGACAGTTTCGTATCCATTTGGGCAATGGAACTATCCGGTTTTGACCGGCACGATCGGCGGCAACACGAGTGCTCCGTACACGTTTAATGGATTCTACCAGACAGGCGCTATGCCCATATTTTCTGATGGGACGAGCCAATTTTACGGCTACGTGTCGAGCTACGATTTCGGTCCGGAAGACGTATTCCGACTGGGTGCGGGTCCTTTGGCTGCTCCCAACTCGATGAGCATGGGCGATATCATCGGCGAGGATTCGAAATTCCGCGGTCTTGGCACTTACATGGCTCAACCGGCTGCGCCTTATTCGATGAGCCAAGTGCTGGTTTATCTGTCGAACGACCAAATCACGACCGACGCTGAGCAATTGAGCCTGCCGATTACGGCGAGCGTTTATATGGTAGAAGATGGCGTTGTCGACTTGTCGGCTCCAAGCTATCAGGCTACGACTACCTTGGCCGATGTGGTTGCCGTGCCTGTGCAAGGTGGCGTGAACTATGTGCTTCTGTTCGAGTTCAAGGAACAAGTGGGTTCTCTCACGCGCAACATCGAAATCAACGTCGACAGTCCGATATATATCGAAATCACGGCAGATGAAAATTTGGATCCGGAAAACTGTTCGATATCTCTCGTGGGCGGCTATACTCTCTCGGCTCCGTACATGAATACGTATTATTCCTACACCGATGCATCGGGCAATTTGCGCTTGAGCTCGTATAATACTCTCGGGCTCGCGTTGGAGGATGGAACGCCGTGCTACATAAATGGTATTTTCGTTCAGACTGACGCTACATTCGGCTGGATCTTCGAAGAAAACGGCGATTATGCATTCGAAGCACCAGCTGCCGGAGGTGATAAATCGTTTACTGTCAATACGTTTACAGCTTCTGACTCATGGACGATTACAGGCGACGAAGGTCTCTATGACTGGTACGACATTCAGACCGGCGAATTCGACACGGCTACGGGTAACACTGTGATGACGGTGACGGTCGATCCGCTTTCTTCGGGCACAACTTTGCGCTCCGGAAAATTCAGCATCACTTCGAATGCTGCGACGAAATACTTCTATGTGGCGCAACGCGACGCATCGGGCGTGAACGACATTGAATCGAGCGCTGTGACAGTGACAGTGACCGACGAAGGCTTCACGGTAGCAAACGACGCTGCTTCCGCAGTGGAAGTTTACAACATTGCAGGCCAAAAAGTGGCTGCCGCTGCAATCGACGGCGAAACGACGATTCCGGCTGCCGGCCTTGCAAATGGCATGTATATCCTGAAATTTAATGACAATACAGTAGTGAAAGTGGTCAAATAAATTTTGACCTTCGTAGCACCGAACCGGCAGCGATGCCGGTCGAAAGAAAAGAGCACGGCAGCGATGCCGGGCTCTTTTTTTGTTACATGGTTTAGAGTTGAGGGTTGATAGTTGAAGATTTAGAGTTGAGAGTTTATGGTTGAGAGGTTGGTGATGCTGGCAAATATGCGGTTGTGCGCGGTTGGGATACGTAGCAATGTCCTCCTCTGCCGTGCGTAAAGCGCGGATAGGGGAGGTGTTTTCGAAGAAAACGGAGGGGTTCGGCAAGAATCAACGTTACAACATGTCTGCATTGCCTGTCTCGCAGAAAAGCCGCTTCGCGGCTGTTGGGTCAACCCCTTCGGCTCGCAGGCTCGCCACTTTCTCTGTGTCACCACTGACGTGGCGACACAGAGAAAGACATTGCAGTGTTTCGACAAAACAATTTCAAACAAGTTTGATTGTTCTTCACTCGGCTTTCGCTACCTTTAAATAAGGCAGGATGCGCCTCGGAATAACAATTTCAAACAAGTTTGATTGTTCTTCACTCGGCTTTCGCTACCTTTGTGCTTGGAGATGGTAAGAGGCATGGAAAAACCGATAATAATAAGCAGCCACGATGTGTCCTTGGATACGGACTACGATCTTTGGGTGGAAGATTTGAAACGGACTTATCGTTCCGCTCAATCGAATGCTGCGATCAGAACCAATTTTGAAAAATTGAAATGGTATTGGCATACAGGTGGTGAACTCGTGACTCGCAAGGCAGAAGAGCGTTGGGGCAGCGGCGTGGTAGAACAGGTGAGCCTTGATTTGCAGGCAGAGTTTCCTAATAGCAAGGGACTCAGTGCCGACAATCTTTGGGCGATGAAGCGTTGGTATTTGTTTTATGCGGAAAGATTTCGGGATGAAAAACTTGTATGTAGCGTACAAGAATTGTATGGCGGTGATTTTCAATTTGAAATATCCGGTATTGTCCCATTTCCCGATCTGTTCGGTTTGATTCCGTGGGGTCATCATCTTGATATAATCAGGCTCACGAAAACTTTGCCCGAAGCCGTATTCTACATGAAGAAAACTTTGCATGAGGGATGGAGACGGCCGGCATTGCAACGATGCTTGAAATTGAGGTTGTATGAAACGCAAGGCGGAGCCATAAGCAATTTCAAGGAGCACTTGCCTGTGAAGCAAGCTGCATTAGTGCAAGATATTACCAAAGAAAATTATGATTTTGGTTTTGTTTCGTTGCCATCTGATTATACGGAACAAAAACTTGAAAAGGAATTGGAACGACATATTTCCCGCTTTTTAATGGAACTTGGCAGCGGATTTGCATTTGTCGGTCGTCAAAAAGAAATCATTGTGGACGGGGTGAGCAGGAGGATAGACATGTTGTTTTATCACGTGCGCTTGCATTGCTATGTCGTGGTGGAATTAAAAGCTGTCAGGTTTGAACCGGAATTTGCTGGGAAATTGAACTTTTATGTAAATGCCGTAAACGAGATTTTGCGAAGAGAGGGTGATAATCCGACAATTGGCCTTTTGATTTGTAGCGACATGAAGCAGACAGAGGTGCGTTATAGCTTCAAAGGTTTGTCGACGCCGATAGGAGTGGCAACCTATGACAATGTGCAGTTGGCGGATATAGAACGAGAATTGCCGAGCGTGGAACAATTGCAGCAAAAAATTAAACAATTGGAAATCCAATTGAATAATCGTAACATTGATTGAAAGAAAAGGGTTGAAGCTGGGGCGGTGAAGATAGGCAAACGCGCTGTGAAATTTGTGAATGCGCGGTTGGAGCGTAGCAATGTCTCCTCTGTGTAGATAAGGTGTATTTCTATGAACGTGCGGTGAATACGTAGCAAATATAGAAGTTGAATTGCTACGTTTCCGGCTTTTAATTGTGATGCACAGTTGCATTGCCCATAGAACAACATGCTATATCGCCGGCGGCGCGGCGACACAGTGGGAGACATTCGCCGGCAGCAGTCAATGGCTTAGGGTTTATGGTTGAGAGAAAGTGAAGTCGGGGGAATTAAAAGATTGTAAAGTTAAGAAGCCAGTGAAGGTATGCTACAATTTCTAATTGCTTGACTTTGTGCCATTGCCGTGTTGTAGTTGGTAGAACTCCTTTTGGCGGTTGATTTCATTGCGCAATTCCTGTTCTGTCGGCATGTAGAGCATAAATTTGGAAGCAAACAGCCGATCATTGTCGTGCAAAACCGAATAGCGGGCAATGTCGTTGTCTGTTTCAGAGCAGAGCACGATGCCGATTGTTGGATTGTCGCCTTCGCTGCGCACTCTTTCGTCGTAGATGCGCACATACATATCCATTTGTCCTACATCTTGGTGTGTGATGGGTGAAGTTTTCAAATCAATGAGGACGAAACATTTGAGCAGATAATTGTAGAATACAAGATCGACGAAATAATCCCGTTTTTCCGTTCTCACTAATTTTTGGCGTGCTACAAACGAAAATCCTTTTCCCAATTCCAATAAGAACTTTTGCAGGTTTCCGATTATTGCAGACTCAAGATCGGTTTCGGTGAAATCGCTGTTGGATGCAAGTCCGATAAATTCGGCCACGGTAGGATTCTTGATGAACTCCAATTTGTCTTCTTGATAGTCCCCGGTCCGTATTTTCATTTCGTTTTCCACTGCATCTTTATGTTGCGAAAGCAACAAGCGGTGGTAGTATTGCGTCCCTATATTGCGATCAAGAGTGCGATAGCTCCACATTTGTTCGGATGCCTCTTTCAGATACCAATTCCGTGCTTTGGAATCGGGAACTTGCATAAGTCTTTTGTAATGAGACCATGACAATATTCGCCACGGTGTAGCGAATATTTCCGGGAATGTGAGATAGAATTGTCTGTAATAATACAATGAACCAACAGAAAATCCTTTTCCGAATTCTTCAGTCAACGCTTGGGATAGCGATTTCAGCAGCTGTTTCCCATAATTGGCACGCGTTTGTCCCTGTTGTTCTTCTTCCACGATGCGTTTGCCCATTTTCCAATATGCTTTCACCATGGACGAATTGATAGCGGTGTATGCTTGCCGGCGGGCTTGTTCCACTATCTGTTTTACTTCGTTTATAAAGCTATCGTTTAGACTCATTGACTTTTTCGCAGGGCGATCCGGACTTTTCATATTTGTCGTATTGATTTGCAGTTTAGGTTGTTCAAATCTAATGCCAATCGAGCGCAGAATCGCCAAACTTGTTTGGGCGATTATGCCGAGATGCAGCTTAGATTATCCAAATCTAATGCCAATCGAGCGCAGAAGCGCCAAACTTGTTTGGGCGATTATGCCGAGATGCAGCTTAGATTATCCAAAGTTAGTCTATTTATTTGCAATAAACAAAAGTGTCAAGTGAGAAATTGGAATGTTTTAGCTTGCTCTTTCATGGTTTGTCAATTTTTTAAATTTGTAGATTTTGCAGGAGTGGCAATGTGATTGTCGAAGGGTGGAAACGCGCAATGTCTTTCAACTCTCAACCATTTGCCCTCAACCCTCAAAGCCCTTTAATCTTTAACCATTCCTTTTATTTTCTTTTGCATTTCGGGCGTTAATCCATGAATCTCGGCTTTCGGTCCGTGTTTTATATATAATAAGGTGTGGCGGCATTCGTTTTTTTGCTTTCATTTTGTAAGCATGCCTTTGCGGCGAGGACAAGCGGCACGAGGTGCGGTGCGGCTATCTGTTCCTGATATTCGGCGTAAATAATTGTACTGCACGGGGTTGCTTATTAAATAATAGAAACTATGTTGTACAGCATAGTTTTTAAGCTATTTTTAGAAATATGGTTTTACAGTGCTGTTTTATTATTAAAAATTAAAAAATGAGGCTGATACCTTAAAAAAACACTATTATTTCTTGCATTTCTTGAAATTAATAGATTAATTTGTGGGTAAATTTATGGTGAAATAGATGAAAAATTCATTATAAACCATGTTTAACTATAATCTTGTATGGACAAATTTGCTGAACGAAAGAAAGTTACAAACCGCAAATTGATTGCAACCGCAACAGTTGCGATGTGTTTGTTGGGCAGCGCAGGTGTGGCATACGCCGCTCCTGCCCCGCAAGTAGTAGCAACCGTGAAGGCAACGCAGACCATCTCAGGAACGGTAAAAGACTCCAAAGGCGAGGCCATCATTGGCGCCAACGTGTTGGAGAAAGGTACCACTCGAGGTGTAGCGACCGACCTTGACGGTAAGTTTACGATGAAAGTAGCTCCGGGGGCGACGATTCAAATCTCCTTCCTCGGCTACAAGACTCAAGAGTTGAAAGCCGCTTCCAACATGGACGTTGTCCTCGCTGACGACAACGCTCTTCTCGACGAAGTGGTGGTAGTGGGTTACGGTACACAAAAGAAAGCCAACTTGACGGGTGCCGTTTCCGTAGTAGATGTTGACAAGGCATTGGACGGCAAGCCGCAAATGGACGTAGCCAAGTCGTTGCAAGGTATCGTTCCGGGCCTTACGATTTTGAACACTGAAGGTGGTATCGACTCCCAACCGTCGATGCAGATCCGTGGTGTCGGTACGTTGAGCAACAGCGAACAAAGTAATCCTTACTTGATCGTCGACGGCGTTCCGGTAGAGGACTTGACGCTTATCAACCCGGCCGACATCGAAAGCGTTTCCGTATTGAAAGATGCGGCTTCGTCTTCGATCTACGGTTCGCGCGCTGCGTTTGGTGTGATCTTGATCACGACGAAACAAGGTTCGAAGACCGACAAAATCCAAGTGAACTACTCGAACAACTTCGCTTGGAGCACGCCGACCATCTTGCCGGAATATGCAGACGCTCCGAGCCAGATGGAAGCAATGATCGAAGTAAACAAAAATGCCGGCTTGGATGCGGAATTGTTTGGTATGTACTTCGACCAACCGTTCACCGGTACGGGTACGGAAATTGACGGCAAGACCCTTGTCGACCTTGCACGTCTTTGGAGGGCGCAACATGGAAACAAGGCTGACGATCGTTATCGCAACTTGCAACCGTATCAGAGCCTCGACAATGTCGGCGACTACTACATGGACCCGGCAACCGGCAGGGGATACTACTATGCCGATTGGGACATCGTAGGCATCAACTACCGTGATTGGACTCCTTCGCAGAGCCATGATATCAACATCAACGGTACGAGCGGACGCACCACTTACTACTTGTCGCTTGGCTACGACAAGAAAGAAGGCGTCCTTGCTGCAAATCCCGACCAATTGCATCGTTACAACGTTGCCCTCAACCTTACGTCGGACGTGACCGACTGGTTGCAAATCGGAGCTCGCTTCCAATACTCGGATCGTACTTACGATGCTCCGAACTATCGTGAGGGCGTTTACCAATACATGTGGCGTTGGGGTAGCTTCTTCATGCCTTATGGTATGATCGACGGAATTGACATTCGCAACTCGTATTCGGTGTTGAAACAAGCCGGTGAAACGAGCACGAACACTCGCTACACGAGCTTCACAGGTTTCATGAAGGCTAACATCATCGATGGCCTTACTTTGAATGCCGATTATACTTATCGTTTCCGCAACGTGCTTGTTGACGAATACAACTTGCCGTATGTCGGCTACAACTCTTGGGGTTCGCTCCTCTCACCGACGGATATCTATAGTGGAACATACCTCTATCAACAATCAGGACGTAATGCTCGTTGGGCGTTGAACGTTTATGCCAACTATGAATTCAGCTTTGGCAAGCACAACTTCAACGTGATGCTCGGTGGTAACGCCGAAGGTTCCGACTATGTGATGCATTGGTCGCAACGTCGTGACCTTTCCAACACGAACCTTCCGGAATTCAACCTTGCAACGGGCGAACAACTCGTGGGCGGTTCTCACTCTCACGATGCGACAGCCGGCTATTTCGGCCGTATCAACTACAACTGGAACGAAATTTGGTTGTTGGAATTGAACGGACGTTATGACGGTTCTTCTCGTTTCCCGCGCAACGACCGTTGGGCATTCTTCCCCTCCGGATCTGTTGGTTATCGCTTCAGTCAGGAAAACTACTTCGAGCCGCTCCGCGACATCGTAAGCAACGGTAAGTTGCGCGCATCGTTCGGTGAAATCGGTAACGAAGCTGTGGGCGACAACATGTTTGTTTCGACCATCAGCTCGAGCAATGCTTATTGGCTCGATGCAAGCGGATCGCGCATCAAAATCTACAACGTGCCGAAAATGGTTTCCAACACTTTGACTTGGGAACGTATCCAAACAGCCGACATCGGTATCGACCTCGGTTTCATGAACAACGAATTGAATGTGACGTTCGATTGGTATCAACGCAAGACGCTCGACATGTTGGCTCCGGGTCAGGTACGTCCTGATGTGCTCGGTACGTCAGAACCTTATGAGAATGCCGGTTCGCTCCGCACTCGCGGTTGGGAACTTTCTGCAAGCTGGAACAAGCAATTCGGCGACTTCACGGTTTACGTGAACGGTAACGTGTCCGACTTCAAGACAGTCGTAACCGAATGGGACAACCCGACAGGCGTTCTTAGCTCTTACTTCTCAGGCAAAGTTTACGGCGACATCTACGGTTTCGAATCTGACCGTCTCTTCACGGAAGAAGACTTCACTTGGGGAAAGGATGCCAATGGCAACAAGGTGCGTACAGGCTATGCTCCGGGCGTTGCTGACCAAGACGGTTTGGTAGGAAGCGGCAACTTCCAATACAGCCCCGGCGACATGAAGTATAAAGACCTTAACAACGACGGCGTGATCGACGGCGGTAGCGGTACGAAAGACGACATGGGCGACTTGAAGGTGATCGGTAACTCCGTTCCTCGCTTCCAATATGGCTTCCGTCTCGGCGGTTCTTGGAAAGGCCTCGACCTCGACATGTACTTCCAAGGCGTTGGCAAATGGAGCCAATGGTCGACAGGCGCATTCGTAATGCCGATGAGCCGCGGTGCCGATGGTATCTATGCTAACCAAATGGACTATTGGACTCCTGAAAACACCGACGCTGAATGGCCGCGCTTGTATCCGGGCGTTAGCGCAGGCGGTACAGTTTCCGGCATCGCAAGCGGTGCTTACAGCTACTATCCGCAATCGCGCTTCTTGATCGACCGTTCATACCTCCGCTTCAAAACTTTGACGGTGGGCTACACGCTTCCGCAAGATTTGACGAAGAAATGGTACATCGAGAAACTTCGCGTTTACTTCACGGCTGAAAACCTCTGCGAGCTTATCAACAACAGCTACGCTCCGGTCGACCCGGAAATCGATACGGGTGAAGGCTACTCTACATCCAATGGTACTTGGGGTCGTGTAACTCCGATGATGCGTTCGATTTCTTGCGGTTTGCAAGTGACATTCTAACATAAAACTATAAAGGAATTGTAAAACTATGAAAAAGAGAACATTATATAGCCTTTTGATGATCGGGGCACTTTCATTGTCGAGCTGCAACGACTTTCTTGACAAGGAGCCGTTGGATGTCTTGACAGACAACCCTGACTTCTGGACGAATGAGGCGAGCGTGGATGCTTATGCAAACGCTTTCTACAATCAGTTTGTCGGCTATGGACAAGGCGGAAATGGTGATTTCTATTTCCCGACTTTGCACGACAACCAAGCCGGCGCGGGGTTTGTGAATTGGACATATACCAATGCTCCGGCGAACAACTCCAACTGGTCTGCAACATACGATGAAATCCGTCGTAGCAATGTGATGATCGCCTCGCTCAACGAGTATGCAGCAGGTGTAATGGATCAAGCTACTTTGAACCATTATCTTGGTATTGCTCGCTTGATGCGTGCTTACCAATATTGGGATCTCGTGCGCAAATTCGGCGACGCTCCCTACACTGAAGAAGTGGTCGACCTCGATTCTCCGGTGCTCTATGGCCCGCGCGACGATCGCGACATGATTATGGACAAGGTGCTCGACGATCTTAACTTTGCTGTTGCCAATATCCAAGGTGGCTCGCAAACCACTTTCTCAGCTGACATGGCACAGGCCTTCAAGGCTCGTATTTGCCTTTGGGAAGGTACGTTCCGTAAATACCGCGTGGCCGGTGAAGGTGGCACGAAAGGTCCGGATCAAGCAGGTGCAGAGAAATTCTTGAATGCTTGCGTGGACGCTTGCAACGCCATCATGGGCAAATACACGCTTTGCGAAGACTATCAATCGCTTTACAATAGTGTTGACTTGGCCGGCAATTCGGAAATTATCTTCTATAAGAAATATTTGAAGGATATCATGGCCCACTCGACGATCGACTACACTTGTACTTCTACGCAACAAAACGGTATGTCGAAAGATGCGTTCGATGCATATTTGAAGCTTGATGGCACGCTCGCTGTTGAAGGTGTTGACGATATCGGCGAAATGCTCCCCACCGACAATGATTTGCTTGGCAGAAAGCACATGAACATTCGCAAGGTGCTTGACAACCGCGACAAACGTTTGGCTGCAACAATCGATACAGTGCTTGCTTATGAGGGTACTGGCAAAGGTTGGAGCCGTGTGTACGGTGGAACAGCGATGACTTCTTCTACAGGTTACACGATTTGCAAATACGACAATGTCGATCTTGAAATAGGATATCGTGAACAAGGTGGTCGCAACTACACTTCTTGCCCGCTCTTCTGGCTTGCAGAAGTTTATTTGAACTATGCAGAAGCTAAGGCAGAATTGCGTACAATTACAAATGACGATCTTGATAAAACGATCAACGAGTTGAAAAAACGTGCAGGACTTCCTCCTATCACGACTGCTGTTGCCGACATGCGCGACGCTTATGCGAAAGCAAAAGGCACGGATCCATTGGTATATGAGATCCGCCGCGAACGCCGTTGCGAGTTGATGTTCGACAATGACTTCCGCTATTGGGACTTGATTCGTTGGCATGAATTGGATCGTTTGGATACTCAAAAGTGGCCGAACATCGTGCGTGGTGCAAACTTGACACCGGATCCTGACAATACTGTGGATTTGATCAACGGTTACATCGATGCTTCCAATGGCATGAACCGCGTTTACGATCCGAAATACTATCTCTATCCGCTGCCGACTTCGCAATTCTCGTTGAATCCGGCATTGGAACAGAACCCGGGTTGGGAAAAAACTTCGACTGAAGAATAGTAATAGTTTTCCCATAATTTGAAAAGGGGCGCATCTCTACGGTGCGCCTCTTTTTTTGTTGCGTTAAGGGGTTATGGTTGAGAGTTTATGGTTGAGTGGTCGTTTTTTCTGTCTTTTATTGTTGCGGTTGACGCGATGTTGCAATGTCCTCCTCTGCCGCGCGCAGAGCGCGGATAGGGGAGGTGCCGCAGGCGGAGGGGTTCGGAAAGCATTAATGTTGTAGTTTCACAAACTTTTCTGTTTCCCGACTTGCAGGGAAGCCGCTTTGCGGCTGTGGTTCAACCCCTACCGCGCTGCGTTCCAGACTCTTAGCTATAAACGCAGCTACATTGCCCATAAAATAACATGCTTATATCGCCACTGGCGCGGCGAGACAGGGGAAGACATTGTCGCGGTTTCGTAATCGGAACTGCAACCGATGAAAAAAACGTTCATTGGCGCGATGCAATGAACGGTGTGCGATTTAATCAAATTAATGTGACAAGGATGTTTCGGGTAGCCGTTCAGTGGAACGATATTTTGCTCCCGGTTTTCTGAGGCGTGACAAATGCAGAAATGCTAAATTTTTTTGCGCATTTCTTTTTTGTCTTGTCTCCAAAAATACAATCCGCCTACAATGGCAATTGCTGAAATTAAACCAAATACAAATAATGCCTCCATTTTAATTCTTTTCTTTGTCCCGAATAAGCCAAAGGCCTATGCCGAGTGTTAGCAATATGGAAAATGCGCCGCCTATATAAATGATCCATTTTTGTTCAACAGTGCCGAAAAATGAAGTCAAAACTACTGCGGTAGTAATATACTTCGCAATATCCATCAGCCATTTTCCAAACTCTTTCCTCATTGGCGTAAATGTGTTGCAATGAATACTAATTTGTTTGAGCGGTTGTATTGCGTTACAACTCCTCATATGCAAAGTTAAGCATTATTTGTAACAAACAAAAGCATAAATCATAAAACATAAGATTGATTATTAACGATTAAAGTGGAGCGTTGCAATATTATCCTCTGCGAGGTGTGCGGATATGCGTGTGTTTTCTGTGGGAGTGTAGTTGTGAGCTGTTGGAAGTGGGTACGTAGCAATGTCCTCCTCTGCCGCGCAGAGCGCGGATAGGGGAGGTGCCGCAG
>ENA-OOXJ01000677-OOXJ01000677.1-human-gut-metagenome-genome-assembly--contig:-NODE-677-length-26730-cov-2.951453_pt1 | contig 26730 bp, 22 predicted proteins | sample MGYA00241587_ERZ501343 | MGnify/ENA primary metagenome ERZ501343 (study PRJEB25962, sample SAMEA2042918) | human gut metagenome | biome: human gut; feature: human-associated habitat; material: faeces... | reverse complement strand
AATGAGTCGTTAGCCTGCGAGCCTCTCCACCACAGGAAGGCATGACAAAGACATCAAAATTGCCGTAGCGGTCGCTGGCAAAAGCAATTTTTTTACCGTCGGGACTCCACACTGGACTACACTCGTAAGAAGCTTGCGTAGTCAACTGAATGGCTGTCCCCCCCTTGGCCGCCACCTTATAAATATCTCCTTTGTAGCAGAACACAATTTCCGTACCGTCGGGCGAAATGCGCACATCGCGCATCCAGAGGGGAGTTACCGCAAATCCGGCCGCCGCAGCCAGACCGAATGCGAAAGAAAAGAATAGTTTTTTCATAAATGGATGGATGTTGATTGGTGGGCAAAGGTAGTGAAAAGGGAACAACATCCAACACAACCGCAACAATTATGTAAAAGGAATACACCACATTACGACCTGCCTAAAAAATTGTCCAGCAACATGCCCAATCCAGCAGGAGTAATCTGCTGGCTGGCATCAGACAACGCTTGCTCCGGACAGCAATGGCATTCGATAAAGAGGCCATCATTCTGATGTGCCACAGCCTCCCGGCACAATGGCAAAAGTAGTTCCCTTCTGCCTGCAATGTGACTTGGATCGCAATAAATTGGGAAAGCGGGAAACTCCCTGCGCATATATTCCACCAGTTCCCATAACGGAGAATTGCGATAAGGAGTGTTGTCGGACAGGCAAAATCCGCGATGTATCAGTGAAATACGATTCACACCAGCCCGCAACAGACGCTCTACACTCCCTATCCACAGAGGTATATCCGGACACACCGGATTCTTGACAAAGACAGGAATATCCACACCGCGCAATGCTTCGGCCAGTTCGGACATCATAAAAGGATTGACCGTGGTACGTGCACCAATCCAAAGCATATCCACATTACCTTTCAAAGCAGCTTCCACATGGACAGGCAACGCAACTTCGGTCATTACCATTAGCCCATACCGGCACTGTACATCGTGCAACCAGGGCAACGCACATTCTCCTACCCCTTCAAACGCGCCATAGCGGGAGCGGGGTTTCCAAAGCCCTGCACGCATCACGGAAACTCCCAACCTTTTCAGCCCTTCGGCCGTTTCCAGTACCTGTTGCCGAGATTCAGCACTACAAGGGCCTGCTATCACCTCCAATTTTATATCTGACCTTATCATTGTCTATACACTTATCTTATTTCATGATATCTATATCCGAAATCATCCCGAAACGCTCATTATCATTCAAGCTCCATACCACATTACCGTCTTTGTCCAGCTCAAAGACCTGAGGACTGCCTGCCTCACGGGCAGCGTCATCATGTCCCTGCCAATTGCATACATACAGCCCCTCTGATTCTGACACACAAAGACCAGCAACAAAGAAAAGACGTACCCCTGAAATATCTTCTCGACCGTAACATTGCATTATCTCACCCGTATACAGGTCAGTCTTCAACAACATATGACGATCACCACAGGCAATCCAATAGGAATTATCTTCGCAATGCTGCATCGTAAAATAATTACCGCCAAAATCCATTGCACGTACCAACTGTCCCGAAGGAGAAATTTCATGAATATCCTTGCCGCCCATCAATGGAATCAGGTAATTTCCCACCACATTCTTATCAATTTGACGGAACTGTGCATGAGGATGCTCAATGCCTGTTTCGTAAACGGTACGGCTGATTTCCTCGCCCTGCTTATCAACCTCCAAAATAACGGCCGGATGTCCCGTCCAAGCCAGCAAGATATTTCCGCCGGGCAAAACACGGGCAGTCTGCATTTCACAACCTTCCGGCACTGTAATGTTCCATAGTTCACGATGGGACTTATCTACAACCTTAGCTCCTTTCTTGTAAGAGAAAAGAATATTGCCCTCCGGCGTACAGGCCACCGAGTTACATTCCCAGTCTTCTTCCAAAGGATATTCCCACTCAATCTGTTTGGTAGCCTTATCAATAATCACAATCTTGTCCCAGCCGGAACCACCCAACAGCAATTTTACCTGTTCCTGCCGACAGGAAGCCAATGACAGGAACAGGAATAACAAACTGGCCCAAACTGATATACCGCGCATAACTTAACGGTTCTTGAGTTCTTCAAACAATTGGTAAGCCTGGTTGGAAGTCAACCCGTCGTGCACAACTGCGTGCACAGCCTGAATCATAGCTGCGGGCGACTCACTTTGGAACACGTTACGTCCCATATCCACACCGGCAGCCCCATCGTTGACCGCCTTGTAACACAATTCAAGAGCCTCATGCTCGGGCAACTTCTTACCACCGGCAATTACCACCGGCACCGGACACGATGCTGCAATTTTCTCAAAGCCCTCACAATAATAAGTTTTGACAATAGCCGCGCCATTCTCTGCACAGACACGCGAAGCCAAAGCAAAATAACGCGCATCACGGGCCATCTGCTTACCTACGGCAGTCACACCCATAACAGGTATTCCATAACGGTTACCAAGGTCTACAGCCTGTACCAGATTAGCTGCTGTAACCGCCTCCTGCTCACCATCACCGGCAGAGAACATAACTGCCATAGCCGATGCATTGCAACGGATAGCGTCTTCAACATCAATCAGGACATTGCGGTTCAGTTCGGTAAGAATCGTAGAACCAGCATCGGAACGAAGGCAGACCGGTTTGTTCACATCGGCAGGAATTGAGGTACGCAAAATGCCACGGGTACACATCAGACAGTCGGCATATTGCACCAAAGGAACAATGCCAAGATCAATACGTTCAAGCCCCGACGTAGGACCCATAATGAATCCGTGATCAAATGCAAGCATCACAGTACGTCCCGTCTTCGGATTAAAAATGCGGGACAAACGATCCTTCATACCCCAAGTCATGCACGAAGCTCCTTTTACATGAAAACCCGTCTGTAAAGCCATCTGACCTATACCAAAGTCAGAAGCTTCTCTAAATCCATCCATATCAGCCATAACTTATGCTTCTTAATTTTTTGTTCGTTAGTTATTGATAAAAGAAAAGAATTCAAACAGACAGGTTCAAACCATCTCGCCGGACCTGTCTGTCAATGTTCCTTGAAATATAATTCGTTAATCAATTCTGTAATGCCTGTGCAAACGATTGAAACATGCAACTCCATGAAGTAGCGCCACTATCGGCAAACCCGATAGAACGCTCACCATAATTACGGGCACGACCAAAATTGGCTTTCATCTGAACAGTAGCCTGCGCCCCCGCTACTGCTGCCTTTGCACCAGCCTGCATCACAGCAACGACATCATCGTCAGAGCAAGCCTGCATAGCTTCAACCGCAGGTACCAAAGCATCCATCATAGTCTTGTCGCCAGGTTTGGCCTGAGTCTGTAACTGCACGTTGGCCAGTCCGCCTGCAAACATCCGACGGAGTCCCTCGGCGTTGATTTCAACACCTTCGGCACAATCGCTCATACCCAGGAAAAAAGCTCCCAACAGCGTACTGGTAGATCCACTCACTTGCAACATCACATCAAAACCCATATCGTTAAGCATTGCTTTAAATTCAGTACCTTTACGCGCCGTCTGCACCACAGCTGTCATAGCGGTAACAATGGCCTGCCCGTGATCACCGTCACCAATGACAGCATCCAGTTTCGAGAATTCATCCTCACGTTCACTGATGTTTTCTAAGGCACATTCCAGCATAGCCTTAAAATCATCAATAGTCAATATCGTTTTCATATACATTTATACAAAAAGTTATTTACCAATGACAGTCCAGTAAGGAGTATCCGAAGGATAATTGTTCAAATAATCAATATGGTCCTCGTCAAGACGAGCCATAATCATCTGGAATCCAGCCTGTTCCTGTACAGTTAACAGCTCCTGAATACGGCTTGCAACTACTTTGAGACCACGTGCTTCCAGTTCTCGATAAGCTTTCCGGAAAACAATGCTCAACTCCATGTGAGTAGTGGCACCTACGCCGTTGATAACAAGCATCATCTTATCTCCGGATTGGGGTTGAAGCTGTTGACAGAGTAAGTCTACCATTTCTACAGCAGTCTCATCAGCCGAGACCAGTGGTTTCTGTCCTCCACCACCCTCACCATGCTGTCCCATGCCAATCTCCATAATTCCTGCCGGAAGATCAGTAATAACAGCTCCGTTCTGCGGATGCGAGCACGAACGCATCGCAACAGCCAACGTAGCCACTTGGCGATTATAGCGTTCGGCTATCTCAACCAGTTCTTCAAGAGACTTACCCTCTTCAGAAGCTGCACCTAATATTTTGTACAGAGGCACACAGCCTGCCAGGCCACGACGATCGTTATTGTCGACACCGATACCAGCACTGATATCATCGTGTGTCAACACCTTGGCCACCTTGATACCTGAGCGTTGCGCCAACTGACAAGCCATGTTGGCGCTCATCACGTCACCCGAGTGATTTAGCACTACAAGCAAGATACCAGCCTCACGTTTCATTAACTGCAACGCTTGAAACAACCGCTGTGCACCGGGAGCCGCAAATATGTCGCCCACTACAGAACAGTCCAGCATACCTTGGCCTACAAAACCGCTCAGTGCCGGTTCATGCCCCGAACCTCCCAAAGTGACAATGGCCACTTTATCATCACTCTTAGGCTGGGCACGCACAATGATATTCTCTGCTGCCAGTTTCACTTGCTTCGGGTAAGCCAATACGTAACCTTCTAAAAGTTCGGCTGTAATATTCTCTGGATTGTTGATAAATTTTGTCTGCATAATAAATCCTCCTTTTTTATTTAAATTCCATTAACTCGATGGCAATACTTTCTTCTTCAATGAAAGCAATTGTCAGATGCTCGTCGCACACAGCTGGCCCAAAAATGACTTTCTTGCCTTTCAGCTCCTCTTGAAGCGAAGGAACTGTATAAGCAATGTGTCCCTGCTGTTGTACCAGATCGGGCATACAACTTCCTGCCTCAAATTTCAGGAATTCAATACGATTGGGACTCTGATTAAAATCGGTAAGCCACACGCTCAACCCTTCATTATAAACTGCCCCCTGAGGGATAATGTCGGTAATAAGACCGACGTGATTGAATGTTCTCATGGTTTGTGTTATTTTTTAATTGGTTTGTATTTTCAGAAGGAACAACAATTCCCATTTATATATCATATCATTGGCTCATGACGGATGTCCTACCTACCAAGATCCAGTTTCTCTTTCTTCACAGCTTTCCAAGAAATCAGTCCTAACAGGAATACTGCACCGAAAGCCACCCCTATCCATACAAAAAGATTGGCTATATAATCATTCTGTCCATAGGAGTGCATTCCGCTTAAGAAGTAGTTTACTCCAAAGAAAGTCATGAGTACAGATGCTATTGCCACGACAGACAACAAGTTAAACAACCATTCTCCTTTGGAGTAACGCAAGAGATGGATGTGGGTAACAATTGCATAAACCACCATCGTAATAAGTGCCCATGTTTCTTTCGGATCCCATCCCCAATAACGCCCCCATGACTCGTTGGCCCAGACTGCTCCCAAAAAGGTTCCCGTAGTCATCAATGCCAACCCTATCCAAAGGGACATTTCATTTATCAGACTCAATTCGTGTATGCGTACTCTCAAACGAGTTGTGTAGCGGCTATAAGGAAGAACACACATTAACGACAAATTAGTTGTACCAATCAGACTACTTAAGCCAAAAAATCCGTAAGCTCCCACAATGACAGCGACATGAAACATGAGCCAAGGCGACTTAAGAACAGGTACCAGCGTGGTTATCTGAGGATCCATCCAATTCAATCCGGAAACAAAGAGGATAACACCGCCAAACAGAGCAGCCAAAGCAAAAACCAACAGATTTCTCCACACAAATAACAATCCCGCCAGTACTGTAGCCCAGGCTACATACACCATCGTCTCATACGAATTACTCCACGGAGCATATCCTCCCACATACCAACGCATAGCCATCCCGTAGGAATGGAAAAGAAACACTGAGAATACACAACCTACCAACAACCATTTTATCCACTTTCTGTGATGCACTCCAAACAATGTTCCCAACGCCCATAACAGGCTCAATCCACCCAGTATCAAATAACCAACACGACAACGGGCAAACACTTTCATTCGATTGTATTTTACCTCAGCTTCCATTTTGTGATGAGCTATCTCTACACCAGTAGCTTTTGCCTGCTGATATGTATCTATCATGCCCAACACTTCATCGGCTGTTTCCCAATTACCACTGCCCATAGCCTGTACTGCCTCTTCCAGATACCAGTCAAAAATGCGAGACACAAACATCGAGTCCTTACCAGCAAAAGCCGATAAGTCATCACCCGGTGCATACCACGTATGCGTAGAGTCTGCTGGAAGAGGAAAAAGGCGCAACAGCTGGCGAGAAGTGAGCAAATGAAATACATTGGCCCGCTCGTCCAACTTCAGCACGTCTTTCTCCTGACGACTACGTAAAGAAGGATTTTTACGGTAGAGAGTGTCAAGCTCCATCTGAAGTTTGTAATATCCCTTCGAATCAAATAACTGAGAAAACGAAGTATGAGGAAAAGTAAGGCCATATCGGGTAGCCAATTCTGCATTATCTACTGCTATACAAGGAAACTCGGCCCATACATCAGGCATCAACAAAAGACTAATCAGGAACTGATCGGAATTGAGCGAACCGATACGGTCGGACTTATACAGCTTACGAAGAACCTCTGATGAAAACGTATTAACAGGCATCATGCGACCATTGGTTGCCTGCACAGGCAACTGGCCAAAACGAGCAGCATGAGCCTCATTCACAAAATATTTTTCCACCATCCGTTGGACATTTCCGTCAGCAGCATGTGTCACCGCTCCACAGACAAGAAAAACAGTCCATATTACAACTGAACGTAACTGCAATGCATTCAAACGCTTATACAGCTGACGAAAACGACCACTACGACCAGTCAGTGAAGCAATAAACCCAACCAATAATAACAAATAACCGGTATAAGTTACATTACGGCCTACTGCATCATAGCTTACAGAAAGCACACTGCCTTGTTCGTCTGCATCAAAAGATGTCTGGTAAAGACGATATCCTGCCACATCAAACACATTGTTCATATAAATATGGGCATCATACTCCTTTCCGTTTTCCAATATTGTAACCAGACTCTCATAAGAAGAAGGACTTCCCGAACCTGGATAGCGTTTTAAAACAAAGTCATTCAACCGCACAGAGAAAGGTAACTGCATCGTACTGGTAGTCCCATCTGCTTCGCGTACAAGCATCCTATCATTCTTTTCGCCCTCACGCAAGTGAAGCAATCCTTCCTCACCATAATAGTGAGTAATGCCAGCTCCCGCCAGAATTACAACAAATGACAAATGGGTGAATAGCAATCCCAATCTGTTCCCCGACAGGAATTGATGCTTACTCGCATACACAAAAAAAACAGCAACCATCAACAACTGTAATATGAAAAAAAACGGAGAGCAATAAACCAGACTTCTCGCCATCGAAGTACCCCATGTCTTTTCAATCCATGTAGCAATCCCCAGCAATACTGCATATAAGACCAACAGCACCACTGCCGTACGAAAAGATATGAATATCGTTAGTATCCGATCAGTTACCTTATTCATAGATCATCTTCAAAATTCTGAGCCAAAAGTATGACCGACAGAGCGGGAAGAAGCTTCCCTCTTCTCCGTCGGTCATCCAACACACATCTCATTAATATAATCAATCTTCAATAATCACACGGAAGCCAACATTGAATACCCGCTGATAAGGATAAAATCCCTTGCGCGAATAAGCCGTAGAGAACTTAGGACGCTCAAAGAACGAACCTCCACGTACAACTTTATATTCAGCCTCAACCTTGCTTTGTTCCTTATAAAGATAAGGCACATAGTCAGAACGGGTCCATTCTCCTACATTACCGTGCATGCAATACAATCCAAAAGGATTGGCTTCATATTGTTTACCGCCAACCTGAATAAGATTGCCATCGTCCACACTCTCCTCTTTTGGCAAATACGTATAATATTTATACCAAAAATTATCTGGAGACATGGGTTGAGGATCAACCCCATAAACAGCAAACTTCAATGTGGTTTTATCAGCCAGGTTATCCTTCTTACCAAAGTCTGAATGGAGATCACCATACCAGAAATCACTTTCACTGCCCGCACGACAAGCCCATTCCCACTGGGCTTCGGTAGGCAAAGTAACATTCAAACCTGTCTGTTCACTAAGTTTGCGACAGAATTCCATTGCATCATTATAACTTACACGAATAACCGGCTGCTGTGGTTCATTTGCTGGGTAACCTTGCACAACATGATCTTTCCACTGTTGGTCAATATAGCGACTGTCGTGTTCAGGGAAAAATACATTAAATTGTTCATTAGTAACTTCCAATTCACCCATCCAGAAAGCTTTACCTATCTTGACTTTCGTTGTCGGATACGTATCAGAAGGCCCGTTATAACTTCCCATAACAAATTGTCCTGCCGGGATACGCACAAAAGTCATCTTCACACCTGGTGCCAGTTCTATCACTTTCTTAATCTCACCGCACTCCTTCTGGAGACTTTTGGCCTGGGCAGCATCAAAAGGCCATCCTTTTACCTTCAGGTCTTTTACTTTAACCTCTTTCATAGGTTCAGGCATTACAGGAGTAATCTCCCCTTTCCCTTTCAAGTAGGCTGCATAATCGGCTATTTCTTTTTTCCAGTCTACACCGGCACCATTACCATATTTGTTGGTCAGTTCAATGCGACGCTCTATCTGATCAAATCCTTTATACGGAATCATGTTCAGCACATTGGCATTGAAATATCCCTTATCCGGAGCATTATAGTCAATCCAGTTGTATAACGTACGCCACTCCTTATCTGTCAATTTTACATTGTAATGGCCACGCTTTAACATACGCACCAGCTCACTCGTATTGGGATGATACTCATAAGGCTGAAGAACAACCATGTCACCTTCTCCACCTTGACGGTGAACATAAGGATGCAAATTCAGATAGGACGTACCATAACCTTTAGCATCTTTTTTCCCACCACGAAGGTCAAATGCCTCATCACCATTATGGCATGCAACGCAAGCACGATCCAGAATGGGCTGAACCTCAAGATCGAATGTAAACGAACGTACACCACCTTCGGGAGGAGTCAACTTGCTCGGCGCTTTTTGCGAAGCAATGACACGTTTAGGAATAACAATCTGATTCTGATCTTCATGACAACCTACACATGAAACGACTTCACCTGGCTGACCTGTAACCCAACTACGCATCCACTGCACAGCAACACCATCCTTATCAACGGGTTGGATAGAAATAGGCGTATTGGCTGGAGCCTTGAAAATAACAGATCCATCCTCTTCCACCGGTACCGTACCCAACAAGCGTTTAATGTCCCAACCAGACTGGATGCCATGCCAGTTATGGTCAGACTCAGTTTTTACATAAGCATATTCATAAGCATGCAAACGAAGTTCTTTTACTGTACCACGTGGAATACCACGTAATCCTTCGCCTTCATAAATATCTTGTATAAAGAAGGTTGCCTCCTTTTGGTCTAATTTTACACGATCGGGAATCACAGGAGGAGTGGAAGTCTTCCGTACCAGAATGGGACTAATGAATCCCTCTCCTTCTGCTTCCATTATACAAGTTACATTGTCAAAAACATCTACTAAATAGATACCCCATAAAGAATTGGGAGACAATTTTGCAGCCACTAGGAAATACTTGTCATTCAGCACAGTGGGTTTAATAAATTGAGGCCATACACCATTCACAAGTTCGTCCTTTATAAGTTCCTTAATGGGACGATTCCGATAAGGAATCTCCTGTACCATTCCAGAAACGCTTTTACGCCCCTTTGCCGGATCGAAAACAATCAAACGGCCTGAACGCGCAATACCATGATGACCGGAAATTATGCCTACAAACGAAGAACCATGTCCCGGAATAGGCTGCACATCAAACGTACTGTTCGGAAACATAGCACCACTACCGTAAAGAGCTTTATTTTCAGTTCCATCAGGATTCATGTGCATCACAATGCGTGAATAGTAGTGAGTTAAATCGGTGTATTCCCAACGAGTGTACATCACACGACCATTATTCATAATAACCGGATTCCAGTTTGCATCCTGATCAAAAGTCAAACGGCGCAGATTCTTATCCTGAGGATTATAAAGTACCAAATTACCAACTTGGTCACTTCCACTCACACAAGGCACACCTTGATAACCGATGTTAGAGATAGCTAAAATACGTCCATCTGGCAAATAGGTGCCATCATAAAATTCCAAATCCGGTTCTTCATTTTCCACCAGTTTACGGAATCCACTACCATCAAGTTTTACCTCAAAAATATTCCACCGGTTATCATCTTGTAATTGGGTAAACATCATTCTGTCACCATCCCAATGCAACCGCAAATCAGCGATAGACGAGCTATTATCCGGTTTATATATCTTACGCAAGTTTATGTCGCCACGCAGATTGGACAACTCTACAATTTCCGCATCAAACCCACCACGACGAGCCGATTCCTGGTTACTCCAGTTATTGGCCTGTGTACCCAATTCTGGTGCCATGGCCTGACGTGCAGACATTCCCAGTTTATAACGCGAAGCTACAATTTTATCACTATCCAGTAAAGGGTTTCCCAATAAGATAGCACGCTTCAACTGTAAAGCACGACGGGCATCGGCAACAGCCTGAGCATTTCCTTCGTAAATGCCAGCAAATCCTTTTTCAGTCAAAGCAGACAATTCTTGTAGCATAGGTTCGTATCTCGCGACATTGAAAGAAGTTGATTTCTTCATGTCATCATACGCCATCTTTACAGCAGTCAGATTCAACCAATCGAGTGATTCCTGTAAACCAGCCACCTGCGCAACTTCTCGGAGAAGAGAAAGCATACGCCCTATTTTGATATCAAGCGATAAGTTCCCATCGGAAATCTCCTTTAACCGGGTAGCGTAATAAGCCTGCTGGTGCAAGCTTTTCAATATACGTTTTATCTGCTGTTCTTCAACAGATGTATCTTTGGTAATTAACCACTTATCCAAATCAGTCAGAAGTGAAAGTAATGCATTACAATCATCCGGATACTTTTCCCGGAAATCAGTTATATATGAAGAAGGTAAAGCGTTTAAAGCCTTAAAATATACACTTCCTCCATAAGAAGAATCATCAATGCCAACCTCAGCTTCAAAACGTACATATTCACCTTTCAAATCATACAACAATAATCCGTTAGAATGACAAAAGACTCCATGCTCATATTTCTTACCCGCCACGGTAATTGCCTTACCCTGTGAATTTTTATTTATCAACGGAACATTCCACCCTGCCCAGCCGGCTTCGTATTTTAATGCATTCAACCAAACAGAAGTTCCATCTTTCTTTATCAAACGAGCATTTGCCCATACAGCATGATCATTACCATTACCATCCTCACCACCGTCAGTTATCAGTACCAATTTGTTCACACCTTCCAATTCAACGACAAAAGGCTCTGCTTTCATTCTCTGTTTCACCCACGTTGAAACGACCGGCATATTATTTTTCTGTAAATCGGCCAGTATAGACATCTTAGCCTTTACCGCCTCATCAATCCATGAACCGGTACTCTTCTTCGGGACGGCACATATGGAAACGACTCCAAGCAACAAGCTACATACTGTCAAAAATATTGTTTTCATAAATCATGGTATTAATGATTGGTCATCTCAAGACCATCTGCACATTACAGAGCTGCTTTAGAATTGGTGAATCTCAAACCGGCATTATCGTGGTAGCAAGCCCATTCGTCAACAATAGCCCCTTCAGGACCTGCCATCATAAAATGGAAACTACCCAATTCTTTTAAACGAAGCACATCGCCAACATTCTGAACAACAAAATTCTTGCTTTTAATTGGACCATGAGTTACCGAGATTGCCGGTACATTGGGAGTTGCTTCACCGATTTCTGAGAAATTATATACCCATCCATGCTCTACCATCCACGATTCATGCTTGGCAGGAAATCCCGGAGTTGCGACATGAGCATGTTCTGGAATCATCTGACCGGGAAGCAAATATATGGCATGTGCAAAATATTTGTACTCAGGATCGTTCACCCAAAAGATACCTCCCATACCTACATTTTCAAAATCTCCCAAACCAAAATCAGTTACCCACATTTCCTTAGCCATCAAGTCCGTAAAAGGTACATTGTAAAACTTAAACATATCTTTCATGGCTTCTATAGCCACCTCTTGCTGGAATTTGCCGTCTTTATAAAAATCGGCATTTGTAAATTTCTTGCTGTACTTCATTTCTGTTTTATTTTGTTCTACATTATTGCATTCATTCTCACAAGTTTGATTCTTAGTGGTGTTTCCAGAACAAGCTACCAAAGTTGCACACACAAACACACTCAAAAACAAATTCATTAATTTTTTCTTCATAACAGTACATTTATTAAGTTTACACTACTTTCTATCCTATGGCAATGCCTTCTATTTCTATCAGCAATTCATCACGGCAAACATCGGTTTTTAAATACGAAATCGGTATTTGAGCCTCATATGCAGACAAACAGCGTTTTACAGCTGCATAATTTTCTACATTCTTCAAATATACCCTCAACATACGTATCTTAGCTTCACCTGTCAACTGAGCTATATTTTCCAACGTAATTTCCAGTTGACGTTCCACTCCCACTCCTTCCAGACTTTCTTCGCCACGAATAGCTGCTGTACCGGATATATAAATCGTACGCCTGTTCCCAAAAGTCATGCTCTTAGCACGTTCAAACTTAGGGGTTGTCCTCTTATTGTCAGCTGCAAACAACACTCGTTCCGAATAAGCATGAGCCGCCACTTGCAACTTATTATCAATAGGAGTGCAATAACACGAACTTTGCAAAAACTGTACAGCATCAAAGTCTACCAATACTCCTCCATATGAGCTCCCTATACCAGTAGCCGCTGGATATCCGTTCTTCCAGCCAACAGACGAATAAAACTCACTCCGAGCATTATTAAACATCTGATAATGCTGCCCATAATCTCCCGAAGCCGTAATGCGTTCTATATAATTCCATTGCCGGACTATTGAATCAATAGTAAATTTTTCAATATCCAAAACGTGTTTAATCTCAGTAAACACCGTCTGCGACTGAGTATATATGTCAGTAGAAGAGTCAGCACAATATCCTCCTGAAAACAGGAAACGGGCACATTCATTTTCCAACAGCACATAGGAATTACCATTATACATTTTATACAAGATCCTATCGGTACAATCCGGTATATAGTAATGAACCTCCATAACAAACTTACCTTCCAAAGGAGGTTGTGCCACATAACTTAGTGCAGGCTTTCTGTTACTAAACCGAACGCTGACAGCATCCTGTAGCAAGATACGCTGTTTCATATATTCACCGGAACTTCCAGGCGCACCAAACACAATCAAACGAAGAATTTTACTATCCTCCGGAAGTTGGGCAAACAGCGCCTCCATAGCCCGTTCAAATGATGCTTCATTCGTCTTATAAATAGTATAATGTATTTTGTCGCAATAATTCATAAAGAATTTACATATTCAGTTAGAGCCTCAATGTCTTTTTTAGATATTTTCCTGTCAATACCATGCCGGTGTATTTCAAAGACTTCCTGCATCGTAGCCGCACGCCCGTCAAACAAATAAGGAGCCGTACGCCATACCTCACGCAAAGTTGGCGTATCCCATCCCTTCTCAAATTCTATATCCTCGCCTATCCGGTGCATTTTCATATCTGTATAATAAACTCCGCTATGGCATTCATCACATTTCAGCTTTTCATAAATCTTTTTACCAGCCTTTGCTTTTGCTGACAATTCCCCATTGACAAGGTAAGGACTAGGTACCGGTTTCAATGACTTCAAATAAGCATCTACACAGCGTGCGTCTTCTTCCGAAACATCAAAGAACTGAATAAACTTAAAACCAGCACGTACAGCCCACTCGGCCGACTCACGTACCCCAGAAATCATACTAGGAGGAGTCACATGACTGAACAACAAGCTCTTACAGTTTTTAGAGTTGCCGACACCATCATTCATCAAATCCCAATTCATGCCGTCTGTACGTCCGTCGCCCGGATGACAACCATTACAACTCTGCCAGTTCTGGAAACAGTGAGAAGCATCATTAAAATATTTTTCTCCCTTATCAACATCACTTTCCACACGTTCCGGGTTCAGTTCAACCGCAGTCAAAGCATGAGTATGTATATCCATTATGTTCAATATATCCGCAAAATAAGTAGGTACAATCAAGCGGTGGTCTGCTAAAAGGATGCTACGTGGACCGTTCCCCTGCAAAAGAATGCGTTCACGCAGACCATACAGGAAAGTAAGGTCGTACTCCAGCATCGATTTATCGGGATAAGCCAAAAATTTATCCAACATATCCTTATGACGTATCACACTTATCTCGTGGGTTCCCGAGTGGGAAATAAAGATATTTTCCTCATTACAGGCGATACTCCATATACCAGCAGCTCCCCGTTCAGGTTCATCCACAATCACAACACCCACAAACTCCTGTTTTTCGGTATCAATCACACTAAAAGCACTTGTGTTCATCCAACCTTGCTGCAACTGGGAGGTAGGCACCGTATAGCGACCTAGATTATGAGATACATAAACAAACTTGCCATCCGGTGTGATGCAGATACCACGCAATGCATTACTACCATTAGCTAGTTTGATATCCTTTACCTTTGAAAAACCTTCAAGTTCAATTACCGACACGCAAGCCGCAACATAATCTACATCAGCCCGCTGAGCTGGAAGGAAATTAGTAACATACAAATATTTCCCATCTTTACTGATCACAGCAGCCTTTGGTTCTCTAAGCACTGAAACTGTTCGCAAAACTTTATTAGTTTTCATATCAAACTCCGAGACGGTGTTCTGAAACTGATTGCATACATACAGTTTTCCAGTTTCCTTATTGACAAGCGGACTGCATGCACCAGAACCAGTTTCAACTGCTGCAATCTCCTTACCATCCGACAAATCTAGCACCCGAAGCACCCCCTTCGTCTCAAACGTAGTTACGTACAAAAAATTCTCGCAAACAGCTACTCCAGTAGGAATTTCTGGCATCGCATAAGTTTTTTCCATTCTCCTACCATCCGAAGAATAAACGGCAATCCGTTTTTGACCTTTTTCTGACATAATCAGATTTCCCTGATTATCTAATACCAAGTCTGTCGGATATAAAGGAGTTTGTTCTGCAAAAGCAGAGATGCCTATACTCACTACCACTCCTAACAACCAGTATTTTACATTCTTTTGTGTCTTCATGTGTTACTTCTAATCTTAACCAACGAAATCTATTTTGTCCGGATATATCCCAATTCAGCTGAAATTCGAGACACAGCCTTTTTTATTAACAACACATCCTCAGCAATCACATCCTCAGGAAGCCGGTCTTTGGGACCTGAAATCCAAATAGCCCCACAGGGATAACCTTTATAATTGAATACCGGAGCTCCAATGCAAATTACGCCCGACAGTTCTTCTTCATTGTCCATTGCATATCCTTTCTTCAACACATCATCCAACTCTTTCAAATACTCAGTACGCGAGGTAATTGTGCGCTCATTATATCGTTTAAATTCCATATATGACAAATACCTGTCTCTCACATTATTAGGCAAATAAGCCATAATAGCCTTCCCAGGCGCCGAACAATGTAGTTCAAAAGGTTTTCCGGGAGACAACGTAAAACTAAAAGCATGAAGTCCCTGAGCTTGGTCTATAAATATACCTCTCTCCTCACCCATAACCCCAAAGCAAACTGTTTCCTTTACACAATCACGCAAACTACGTAAATGAGGATAGACAGTCTCAAGCAACTGATGTTCATTTAAAGCACGAAAGCCCAGAGTCAATAATTTACGCGACAACTTGTAACGCCTTGAATCCTCATCATATAACAAGTACTCAAGACGAACCATTGTATTTAATATACGATAAGCAGTAGTCTGAGATATATCAAGACCAATCTTTATCTCTTGAAGTGTCTTTCCTTTATAACTATAAGAAAGATAATCTAATACAGCCAACCCCTTTTCAAGGTTTGGGACTTTATAATTAGCATCCCGACTTTCCATATCTGAACGTATGTTTTCCATATTTGAAACAATGTTTCACTACAAAAATAAAGATACAATACCACAAACGTTAAAACAAATTTTTACCGTATTTTTTAAGTGGTTATCAAAAAATATCACTCTACTTACAGAATACAGAGTTAATCCTTACACATAACACCCTCATTAGTTCTAAAATCAAGAATAGATAGATATTCTGACAATATATTCCATTGCATAAATCTATCCCATCCCCCAGACTTCTTGTAATACATAAGCCACATATTAGTAAATTCAGAAACCATGCCGAACAGAAACAAAACGCAGTTAGTCCATACCATATGAAATATTCCATCAGGCGAACAACAAACACTGGGATCGCGCATCAGCCTATTTTTTCCGACAGAAGGTGTCAGATAAGGCTTTCTACCGTTAAAAGCTCTCCATTTCAAACCATCATAACTATACAGACATTGACGGCACAAATCAAAGATAAATAAACAAATAAGGGCAATGTTCTCATAATCATATTCAATCTTCCAAGACAACCCTGAAACCAACATTAAAAACCTTCTGATAATTTCGATAAGATACTCTGTAGGATGATGTTGCTCTATGAGGTCTGTCATACCAGGAGCCACCTCTTACCACTCTCTCACAGTTTTCATTATCAATATCATTTCTACCATCGTTTTCATCATATGGATAAGGCATATATGCAGATCTTGTCCATTCCCATACGTTTCCGTGCATATCATATATATCCCATGCATTTGCCCTATAAAATCCAACTGGAGCAGAAACAAAATATCCATCATTGAATTGATTGTCTCTTGGCACCCAATCATCATACTTGTTTGGATTATCAATTATGCGTACACTCTCATAATTCTTATAAGCAGTACAAGCTGCATATTCCTTGAGTTTGATATCTCCCAGATTAGAGTAATTAGAGAAATCAGCTCCCATGTCCCCGAACGAATATCCCTTATCCGATCCGGCGCGGCAGGCCCACTCCCATTGTGCTTCAGTAGGAAGATTGAAGTTCAAGCCTGTCTTTTTCGATAACCATTTACAGAAATCCATTGCCTCTTTCCAAGAAACTCTCACGACAGGCTGATTTTCCTCATTAAGAGAATATCCTTTCCTTCCAAACTGATACCCATGCCTATGTTCGGTACGGCTGTCATGTTTCGGATCATGCAATCTATAAAGCTGATTTGAAACTTCAAATTCTGCAATCCAGAAGCTACGGTCAATATTCACCTCGCATTTGGGCATCTCATCCTTATTGCGCGTGCTACCCATAATAAATTTACCAGCAGGTACCTTTATCATATTAATATATATACCATCATCTATTTCTATTGTTTTCCTGTAACATCCTAACCAAGCCTGCACATCAGCTGCATTTTTCATTGGCCAGTTCTTTACAGAGTCACATCCCTCTTCTATTATCTGTGGCATAGGCTTTACCACACAGGTATCATCTTTCAAAGCTGTCCCCATTTTTCTTTCTTTCGTCTGGAACATCTCTGCATAGAGTTTTCTCATCTCCACACTTCTTTTTACCGTGCTGTTGTCTGACTCTGGAATATCTTCCCTTCTGCCATAATACGGTGCATTGAAGTCTATCCAACAAACTATATTATCCATGTCATCCTTGTTAACTTCTATGCCATGATGACCTTTTTTCAATATCTGAATTAATTCTGTCTGGTCTGCATGTACATCCATAGGAACAAGAATATTCATGTCGCTTTCTATGCCTGGCCTTCTGACATATCGATGCAAATTGGCATAAGACTCGCTAAACCTTCCCCCAAAACCTCCCCAGGAAGCTCCCGATATCTGACTGCTCCAATCACTAATCATTTTACCTCCTTTGAATGACGGGATATCCTTATCAGATCCGTTATGACATTGCACACAATACTTGTTCAATATAGGCTGTACTTCATCTTCAAAAGAAAAACCACGTGCCTGCCCCTTCCATTCTGCTATCGTCTGAGGTTTCTTTTTCGAAGCGATGCAAGGCTTAGGCTGGGGAATCATTCGCTGGTCTTCATGGCAGCCTATACATGAAACAATCTCGCCTGGCATACCGGTTAACCAACTTCTCATGAGCTGTACAGCTTTTCCATCCTCATCCAAAGGCTGTATGAAAATAGGAGTATTAGCTGGTATTTTGAACATTGCAGATCCATCCTTTTCAACATCAACTGTTCCTTCTATTTGTTTTATATCCCATGGACCATCCATACCAATAGTACCAAGAAGTCCTCCCTGCCCGTGAGGACTGAAACTATAAGATCCGACTCTCAATTTCTTTACAGTTCCCCGAGGAATTCCTTTCAATCCTTCTCCAAGGTAGATATCCTGAATAAATACTGTAGAGTAATCCAAACTCATATCTACCTTATTCGGAATCACATTGGGCCTTTTTGTTTCCTGAACAACAATAGGATTAAATACAGAAATGCCTTCCTCCTCATATACCAAAGTTATGTTATTGAATGTATCAACAAGATACAGTCCCCAAAGGGAATTCCATAAAGGTTTCATAACGACAAGATGATATTTGTCATCCAGTGGGAAAGGATGCAGGAAATACGGATATACCCCATCTGGCAGTCTATCTCTTACGATAGGATATACTTTCTCTTCGAAATAAGGAATTTCTCCCAGCACACCATCAGCTTCTTTACGCCCCTTGTTTGTATCAAAAATCATAAGACGACCAGCCCTCGTTGTACTATGATGTCCGGATATAGTCGCTATAAACTGAGAAGGACTATCGGGTATAGGCCGTATTCCCCATGCTGAAGTAGGGAAATAAGAATTTGAACCATAATATGCTCTCTGTTCTGTTCCATCCGGATTCATGGTAAAGATAATCCTTGAATTTGAATGAGGCAGATCTGCATATTCCCATCTCTGATACATGATTTTCCCATTAGGCAAGATTACAGGATCCCAGTTACTGTCCTGGTCAAATGTGAGTTGTCTGGTTTTATCTGTCTTGGGGTCATATAGAAAAAGTCCGCACATCTTGTTTCCACCATTTGTACAAGGCAGACCAAGGAAGGTCCCCGTAGAACAGAAAATATATTTGTCATCGGCTGTGTAACAACCGTCAAAAGAGTCAAAATCCTTATAATATTCCGGAGTAACTTGACGTACTGACTTATCTTTTAAGCATAATTCGAACAGATGCCACCTATCATTGCTGCCAATTGAAGAATACAAAATTTTGCTTCCGTCAAAATACAGTTCTGGATCGTTCAGTATGGTATTTTTTTCTGGTCTGTAAACAGATTCTATATCCACAGATTTTCCTATGTTTTTCAACATGGCAAAATCATTTTTCCATCCGTCCTTAGGATTGGATATCTCAGAATTGTTCTGGAAATTACTTGGTGCAAGACCGGCTTCAGTCCCCATACAAAGCCTTGCCCTCTCTCCCATAAAACGTCTCAAGACAAGAACATGTTTATCCTTGATCAAAGGATTACACAACATCGCCTTATCCAAGATAGAAAAAAGACCTTTTACCTTCGATAATATTTCGTTATCATTTTCTTGTAAACCAATTATATAAAGAGTTTTATTTTCCTGCAAATTTGCTAAAGCACTCTCCCACTTACGACCAGGAGAAGACTCTTCTCCATATTTATTTTCCAAATAAAGTAACGAACTTCTGTAATTCTCGGCATTAAGATGATTCAACCTCCACAACACATCATCCCTCTCCGATGGATATGCCAACACAGAAACCAATACGAACAATAATAAAACCAGTTTTTTCATGATATTAAAACTCTCCATAAAATTTTAATATCACAAAAATAACAGATATCACTCAACAGGTAGGGTGTTATATCATAACGTATGCATTACATAATAATAACAAAACAGGACAGAGTATCAGAAATCCCACATTAAACAAGTGGAAAACACATAAGATGTCCTGGGGAAAAGAAAAAATAACAGCAGATATCTTTTTGGAATATATAGAGGGGAGAGAAAAGCATACACGTTTTCGTAAATAAACGTATGTGAGAAAACAGATAACCAATTGCAGCTTTCATAAAATATACAGTTGACTTCTTGGTTGACTTTTCGCATCAACCACAGCATCAACTGCCATAGTAATTATAAACTATATAAAAACAAAAAAGCATCGACAATCATCAGATTATCAATGCTTTCTACCAGTCGGGGTGACTGGATTCGAACCAGCGACCACACGCCCCCCAGACGCGTACTCTAACCGGGCTGAGCTACACCCCGAATTGCGGATGCAAAGGTAGCGCTTTATTTTGAACCAGCAAATATATCGGGAAGTTTTTTTCGTGTTTTTTATTCCCGGAAGCTACTTTCCTGAATCGAACGAGTGAACTTCCGGGAATATTTCACGAAGAGAAAATAAAAAGCAATCGCTTTAATTATTGAAGGTTCAGGTTGTTGCGAACTTCGGTAAGACTCTCATCCGAACCACCGGACGACTTGCGAGTACAATAATCAAACTGGGCGGATTTTTCGCCGCTGAACGATTTCCATTTCAGTGTCAGCTTCACCGTCTTTCCTTCGGTATCAGGAAGGTCACTGAGGCGGAAGGCAACCAGACCGTCACCATACTGGCCATAAGTATCGCCATAAGCATTGTGACGGAACTCCACTTCATACGGATCGTCGGGATTGTTGGTCGAAAGCAAGTTTACAAAGTGTTTCTTGCCGGGATCCCCCCACGCGGTACGGAAACGCAATGTAAGATAACCGTCTTCGGCAATGGTAACCCAGTCACCAACCATTTCCACCGGGTCGGTACCGTATACTTCATCGTTTTCTTCGCCCAGATCGGCAGCCATCGGCTTGGTAAGCAAACTGTCTATCCAGTTAATGTGCACGGCCTGGGTATATTCTCCGCTTTCTTCATCCACTTCCGTATAGTTGACAAGCGCACGTACTTCTTTCTCACCAAAAGGCGATGCAGCCACGTTGACAGGTTTCAATGTGGTATTGTCGTCCAGCTGCATGTAAAAAGCATCGGCCGACGTAGGTTTCACTGTCACCAAGGCATTGGGCCAACGCATGTAGTAATAGTCGTTGTCGTCGTCATTCAAACAAGATTGCAAACTGGCGGTTCCTGCAAGCAACAGGACAGCAACCAGCGCACGGGCAGATTTAAAAATTCCTTTCATATTGTCTTTCCTTATTTTTAATTTAAACATTCATTTATTTTTCGGCCGTTCTATAAGAGAAATGCAAAAGATGCCAAATGCCTGCATCGAAATTTGTTAATAAACGCCAATATTTTTCCTTCCGCGTATCGGATTAACCCCTCTCAGAACCCCTTCTGGAAAGGGGTTGCTTCTAACAGGTCGGAAGCAAACTTCTAACAGGTCAGAAGCACGCTTCCAACAGGTTAGAAGTTTGCTCGTAACCTGTTACGTCCAAGAAGGTTTTCGGGTGATTTTGCCATACGCAAAACAATGTGTATCTTTGCCCTTACCATAATCAGAATAAGACAACCGAAAAAGATATAGCCCATGTGGATGTGGATATTCATCATCAGCCTGTTTGCCCTGGCCGCGGTGGCCGCCATTGCGGGAATGCTGTACAACAGGCGGTTGCAGAAAAAAGTTGAAAGCGGCGAACTGGACGCCATGCCCGAACCCGTGCTGGTGGATTCGGAATGCTGCGGACAGCACGAAGTGTGCGAAAAGGAAAGCCTGCTGGCCGCCGTGAGCAAGCAGATAGAATATTACGACGACGAAGAACTGGACCGATACATAGGCACCAGTCCCGATGCCTACACGCCCGAGCAAGCCGATGAATTCCGCGACGTGTTCTACACCATGCGCGACGAGGACGTAGCCGGATGGGTGCGCAGCCTGCAACTACGCGGCATTGCCTTGCCCGACGACATTAAAGACGAGGTGTTCCTCATCGTAGGCGAACGCCGGATGCAACCGGCTCATCCGCAAAACTAAACCAAGCGTTGACCGAAATGGCATGAAACGAATTTTATACATATTCCTAGCAATCGCCTTGTTGCTGGCCGTGCGTAGCCCGAAAGCCGAACGCTTTGTCGTACCTGCGGGCGGAGCAGCCGTATATAGCGCACCGGGTGACTCGCTACCCGCTTACCGGATGACCGAAGGCGATACCGTGGCACTCAAGCTGAGCGACGGCACCTACTCCACTTTCCGCAAGGACAACCACACCTGGTATATGAAACGTAGCGACCTTATCCCTCTGTACTGGATGGGCAAGGTAGAACATGCCGAACAGAAGTGGTTCGACCGGCTTGCCGCACACTACACCACCAACCTGAAAACCGAAGGGAAGACACTTCCCCTTTTCTTTTTGGGCATCAGCCTGATGGGAGCAGGTACACTCTGGCTGTTGCGCAAGCGCCGCAACCAGTCGTTTGCCCCCTTCATGGCCGCACCCGTACTGCTAGCATCGGCAGCGGCAGCTACCCTCCAGCTCACGGTAGACGACCCGGTATGGTTCTGCTGGCCTTCGGTTGTAGGCTGGCCGCTGACCATCGTCAATTTTGTCCTGTTTGCCGCCTGTACCGTAGCCCAAGTCTATCTGCTCAGACAGACATTCCGCGCCTGCATGGCGGCCGACCGCCGGAACAGTTTCCAACCCACCTTCCTGCTGCCGGCACTGGCCGCATGCATCTTCATAGCATGCCTGTTGCTCTACCCCATCGCTTCGGCTTGGGCAGACATACGCATTCTCCAGCACCTGACTTACGGTATTCCGCTGCTTCTGCTGGTGATTTATGTACTTTATATGGTGGGAAAACTCCTCTTCAGTGTGCGTTGCTCTCCCGTACAGAAGCTGGCGGCAATAGTGGCCGGAGTATCGGCAATGGTTACCCTCGTAGTGTTGGGCATGATGGCTTTGTCCATCCTGTTTTATATCATCCTGGTTGCAGCAGGCTTCCTGGTGCTAAGCGGGTTTTCATCTGAAACGGCAACCGCACAGCCCGGAGGCAACCAAGCCCCACGCGACACTACCCGATGGCATTCGTGTGCATCGTGCCCGTACCGATATACAAGGAAGACTGATAGTGGAGTACAACAACTTTGCCGGAGGACGGGACAGACATACGCCACCGGAGGTTGCCGTTATTAATTCCCAAAACAAAAAGACCGGAAACTCATGGAACTTTTACAATATACCTTTTTTCAACATGCCCTGATAGGCAGCCTGCTGGCCAGCATTGCCTGCGGACTGATAGGGACATACATCGTCACCCGAAGGCTGGTGTTCATCAGCGGCGGTCTGACGCATGCCTCGTTCGGAGGCATCGGACTGGGATTGTACACCGGTATTCCTCCCATCCTTTCGGCAGCGGTATTTGCCGTACTATCGGCTTTCGGAGTAGAGTGGCTGAGTAAACGTAAAGACATGCGCGAAGATTCGGCCATAGCTGTGTTCTGGACGCTGGGCATGGCGGTAGGCATCATTTTCACCTTCCTGTCGCCGGGATTTGCCCCCGACCTCTCGGCCTATCTCTTTGGCAACATACTCACCATCACACGGAGCGACCTGGCGCTACTGGCCGCACTGGCCGCGGTACTGGCCGTTTTCTTCGGTCTTTACCTGCGCCCCATTGTCTACGTGGCGTTCGACCGTGAGTTTGCACGTTCGCAAGGCATCCCCGTACAGATGTTCGAATACGCGCTGATGATGCTCATAGCCCTTACCATCGTAGCCTGCCTGCGCATGGTGGGTATCGTGCTCGTCATTTCGCTGCTCACCATTCCGCAAATGACGGCTAACCTGTTTTCACACCGTTTTCACCGCATCATCTGGCTGTCGATGGGCATCGGCTACCTGAGTTGCCTGGGCGGGCTGTACTTCTCGTTCCAGAAGAACATCCCTTCGGGAGCCTCCATCATTTTCTTCTCCATCCTTATATATATAATATGTAAGAGCGGGAAAAGCCTCTACACCGTCTGCCTGCGCAAACGCACGGAACGGAACACTACAAAGTGACGCATTCATTAAAAACAACAAGATACAATGGAAATCAAAATTCAATCATTAGACCAGATTCACGAAGCCGCCCGCCAGTTCGTGGCCGCCATGGGCGACAACACTGTCTTTGCCTTCTACGGCAAGATGGGGGCAGGTAAGACCACCTTTATCAAAGCCGTGTGCGAAGAGTTGGGCGTGTCGGATGTCATCACCTCGCCCACCTTTGCCATTGTCAACGAATACCGTTCGGACGATGCCGGCGAACTTATCTACCACTTCGACTTCTACCGTATCAAGAAGCTCGAAGAAGTGTACGACATGGGGTACGAAGACTATTTTTATAGCGGTGCCGTATGTTTCATCGAATGGCCCGAGCTGATTGAAGACCTGCTTCCGGGCAATGCCGTAAAGGTAACCATTGAGGAGGTAGAAAACGGGGCACGCAAGCTCACACTGGAGGAGATAGACTGATGGCCAGCCAATACATCATCCAAGGCATATTTGCCCTGGCCGGTATCGTGTCGTTGCTGGCAGCCCTGCTGGACTGGGACTGGTTTTTCACGGCACGCAACACCCAGTTCATTGTGCGCAACGTGGGACGCCGGCAAGCCCGCCTGTTCTACGGTGTTCTGGGACTTATCCTTATAGCAACCTCGGTATTCTTCTTTTTCAACACACCTGTACAGGCCTGAAAATAAAAAGGGTGCATTCCACCAAAAAGAATGCACCCTTATCATAATTCCAGCAGACTGTCCGTCAATTATCCAGCGAGTCGGCATATTCGGCCTCGCCCTGCACAATGAGCAGAATTTCTTCCGGGTCGTAATCGCCCATGCCATCCTTATGTGCCTCCTTGACGATATAATCGACAACCTTGTCCAAATCAATATCAATGTATCCATCGGCACCGGGTTGCCCGTCCAGCACGCCGCTGGTACCATAATAATCGTAAATCAAGTCGAGGAAATAAGTAAACTCATCGTCCGAGAACTTCTCCTTCAAATCCTGCGGCAAATAGTTCTTGATGTACTCGATGGTCTTTTCGTCATCGATGTCGTTCTGCAAAAAGTCGTCTTCCAGTCCCATACGCTTTATTTTTTAATCGTGAATGAAGATGTACACATGCATCTCTGTCTTACAACAGAGCCTCAATCTTAGCGGCAAATACCGACTTCTGTGCCGACCCAACATGCTTGTCTACCTGTTTGCCGTCCTTGAAGAACAAAACGGTAGGAATGCTGCGAATACCATATTCGGATGCCACATCGTCGTTATCGTCCACGTTGCACTTGCCAATCATGACACGTCCTTCGTATTCCGAAGCAAGTTCGTCAATAATCGGACCTACCATCTTGCAAGGTCCGCACCACGGTGCCCAAAAGTCAATAACCAGGGGCTTACCCTCTGCCAACAGTTCCTTGTAATTGCTGTCTGTAATTTCTAAAGCCATTTTTTCAAATGATTTTAAGTAACGCAAACCGTCCCATGAGCCTGCGACACGCAATTCATTCGCCACCGCCCGACTATCGGAATAGGCCTGCAACACTTTAATAGTTAATTATTAATATACCATTGCCAACCTCATGTTGACGTGACAAAGATAATGTAAATACTCGGTAATGCAATCACATTTGTATGAAATTATGTGCCTGCTCCATAGCCAGCCGAAACCGGTCAGTTGATACGGAATTCCAGTTCCGGCCGTTCCTTCAAGTAAGAGATAACCTCACGCCCGACGGAAAGTTTGACCGGCCTCGACACCAGGTCTACGCTCATTTTGTTATCCGGATCAGTTACCCGGAAATAGAGTTCAGTAGTACCCGGATGCGTTTTGGTCAATTCTTCCAACTCGTCAACCAATACCTTGTTGAGTACACTGAGCGGAATAAAGATTGTGAGTTTCTCCACCAGCTTTTCCTTGACATCGGGCAACAATTCCATTGAAGTGATTTTCAATTCCAATTCGTTCTGTTTCCATTGTTTGGGTTGGCAACGGGCTTTGATAAAAAGGAAAGTACGTTCGCCCAGATAACCCTGGTAGGTCACCCAGTCGTTACCGAAGAAAGGCAATTCGGCTGAACCCGAATAGTCTTCTATCTTGGCAATGCCATACGGATTCCCGTTCTTGCTGATGCCCCGGCGCACGGAAGTGACAATGCCTCCCATCGTTATTTCCCGTCCTACCAGTGCAGCCTTGTCCTCGAGTTCGGCCATGTGGGTGTTGCACACATGTTCCAATACCACGGAATATTCGTCCAACGGATGTGCCGAAAGGTAGATACCCACCAGTTCACGCTCCCGGTTCAGACGGTCGAGGTCGCTCCAGCGTTCGGCCGGAAGAATTTCGGGAGTAGCAATGTCTACCACATTTTCGCCTCCGAACAAAGAATTGACTGCCGCCGCACGGTCTACCTGATACCGGTTGCCATAACGCACCAGCGTATCAATGAAAGTCTCGTTCTTGGCGTTGACGGCAAAGTATTGTTCACGCTTCAGTTCTGGAAAGCTGTCGAAACCGCCGGCCAGTGCCAGACACTCGATGTTCTTCTTGTTGCAGGCATTGAGGTTAACGCGTTGCACAAAGTCGAAGATACCCTTAAATGGTCCGTCCTTTTCGC
>ENA-OOXJ01000672-OOXJ01000672.1-human-gut-metagenome-genome-assembly--contig:-NODE-672-length-26860-cov-7.191345_pt1 | contig 26860 bp, 28 predicted proteins | sample MGYA00241587_ERZ501343 | MGnify/ENA primary metagenome ERZ501343 (study PRJEB25962, sample SAMEA2042918) | human gut metagenome | biome: human gut; feature: human-associated habitat; material: faeces... | reverse complement strand
CATCGTCAAGGTTTATATGATATTTTTCACGAAAAAAGAAAAGTGAAATCTTAGAGCCTGTTTAAATTTTGCTCAGTAACATTCTTATCGCCGCCAGTTTCACCATTTCCTCAGCCGAATCGAACGTGAATTCATAGTTCCGACAGAGCCTTCTATAATTATCGAACCAGGAGAAAGTCCTTTCCACAATCCATCTCTTACCTATTGGTTTAAAGCCGTTTGACTTATCTCCGCTTACTATGACTTCAAGCACATATCCGAAAGCCTTTCTGATTCTGCCGACCACTTCTCCCCTGTATCCGGCATCTGCCAGGATGACTTTAAGATTACAGCAAAGCTCCTTCAAACATCTGGCCAGCAGGTAAGCGGCCTTTCCGTCATGCACGCAAGCTATTGTTACCATGACAGCTATCAGGAAACCGTTCTTGTCAACGACGACATGGCGTTTGATGCCTTTCACCTTTTTATTGCCGTCAATGCCATTAAGGGAACGGTTGTCACCCCAGCGGACACTTTGGCTGTCCATAATACCAACGCTTGCCTCGGGATTTTGACCGTTCTTGACACGAACTTTTTCACGTAAGTTATTCAACAACAGGTCAAATTCACCTAAGGAAGACCATTTGCGGTAATAGTAATATACCAGTTCCCAAGGGGCAAAATGGGAAGGCAGCATACGCCATTGGCAGCCTGTCTTCACGAGATAGAAAATGGCGTTCCATATCTCACGCAAATCATATTTTCGCTTTCTTGCTTGCAGGTTCAAGATTTTCTTGATAACTTGCCATTGTGTTTCTTCTAAATCTGTCGGATACATAATTATTTCAAGTGTGGAAACTTAAAAACTCAAGTTTCGGATTTAGAATATTTCGATGAGAAGTAAATAAAAAAGGCTTTGAGAATTTCTGTATATAACAGAAATTGAGTAAATTAGTAGCGTCCAAACAACTAATTCCACATCTCAAAGCCATGAGCAAATATACTAATATTCCGTCAGAACTCAAGAATTTTTTCAGTGAAAAACGAGGCGCAGTTTAAAACTTCCGTGGCAATTTATTGTTCATAATGCTATGAGATGAAAACAATCTTCGTATCTTTGTCTTCATGGAAAAGAATTCATCAAATATCAATACGGACTTTATTATAAGTTTCTTTCTTCCCGAAGGTATGATTGACTGGTTTGAAGTGGTCAACATCAAAGAAGAGCCCAATACCGGGACAGCGCAAGCCGATATTTTATATAAGAGTGTTCTCCACATCTATCTTGACGAGCGTGACAATCGCAGTGGAGAAGAAATGGATTTGAAGCCCAACGGCTTTACCGAAGCCACCCTCATCAAGGATTACCCCATCCGCAACCGGAAGGTCCTACTGCATGTTAGGCGCAGGCGCTATCTTGACGCAGACAACCGAAACATCATCCTCAATCAGTATCCTCTCACATCCGGATGGTACGAAGGTGTCCGTTGAATTCGGTCTTTTTTTTAAAGATAGCGATGGATACTCTTCCATTGACAGCAGCGTCATTGGCAAGATTCTTTCATATTAAAGGCAGTGAGGTCGAGCGTTACTACAAGCACCATCTCAGCGACTTTTCAACCTGGTCGCAAAAGGAACATGCAACAGACCGGGTCTTGTTGGCCAACAACCTGGGCGGTTGCTGTAGCATTGATGAAACGAGCCTCTGTAATGAAGTATACACGATCCTGTCAAACAAGGCAGACATGGAAAGAAAGGCTCCGTCATAGCCATAGTCAAGGGGACGAAAGCCCATGTCGTGTCTGCCGTCTTGAAGAAGATTCCCGAGTCTGAGCGTGAAAAGGTCACGGAGATAACAATGGACTTCAGCGATTCAAAGTTCAGCATTGCCAAACAGTGCTTCCCCAAAGCAACCATCGTCATCGATTGCTTCCATATTGTGCAACGCCTGTGCGAAGGACTTGAGGAAATGCGGTTGAAATTCAAACGGCTGGCCGTTACCGAGACCAAAAAGGAAGCTGCCGCCTTTGTCCAAAACGAAGAGCGCAAAGCCAAACAAAGGGCGTATTACCGCAAGAGGCATCCAAAGAACAAGAAAGAACACAGGGGCCGCAAACGCATACGCAAGCAGAAATACAGGCCTGCATTGCTTGCCAATGGTGAAACCAAGGTGGAGATGCTCACGCGTTCCAGGAACCTGCTTGCACAGTCCGTGTTCAACGGGTTCCAAGACCTCGTGGCCTCTTTCTTCACCGACATCGACCCGGAACTGAAAGTCACTCCCGCGAAAGGCAAGACCATAGCCGCCGATGCTCCAGAACTTACAAGGCTGAAGGCCTATCCGGCCATCCAGGCCTACACCGAAACGTTGGAAGAAAATGCCCTTGTCATCAGCGGTGACCACCAAGCCATGGTCACCATCAAAGGCGTGGACGACAACTTTGCCAAAGCCACCGAAATCGGCAACCTGCTCTACGGCGACGGCACTTTCACCCTGCATGCCGACGTGCTGGAATTCGGTGTGCTGGGCATACAACTAGCCGCACAGCTTGGCCTTGGTGCCAGTTTCGATGCTCCCCTACAAGTCTATGCCCCTAAAAAGGGAGAACGGGTAAACTTGGCCAACCCCACCGCCAGCTTCACCCAAAGCGAACTCTATTCACCCGGCGTGGTGTTTGCGGTGAAACAAGAAAAATATGATGCCCACTACATCATCACGTCTCTGCGGTTCGCCCGCCAGCTTTTCGGGCAACAAGGCCGTGTGTCGGCCATTGAGCTCAAATTCAAGGACGGCACGGACATCCGCGATGCCCAAAAGGACATACAGGAAATCCTAGGCGAAGGTTTCACCGTGGAAGACCGCTACCAACAGCAAGCCGACGTGTTCCGCATCATGGAAGTGGAGAAACTCATCGCCTACCTCTTCCTCACCTTCATCCTCCTCGTGGCCTGCTTCAACATCATCGGTTCCGTGTCCATGCTCATCATCGACAAGAAGGACGACGTGCGCACCCTGCGCAACCTGGGAGCCAAGGACAACCAAGTGGTCCGCATCTTCTTGTTCGAAGGCCGGTTGATTTCCGGCTTCGGCGCATTGGCCGGCATCGTGCTCGGGCTATTGCTTTGCTACCTTCAACAGGCTTATGGATTCATCACGCTGGGCAACTCCGCCGGCAGCTTCGTTGTCGATGCCTATCCCGTCAGCGTCCGCCTGTGGGATGTCGCCCTCATATTTGTCACCGTGCTGCTGGTCAGCTATGGCGCGTTGTGGTATCCCGTGCGCTACTTAGCCAAACGGTTGCTGGACTAAAAACACCACGCCACCCAACCCAACTCCGACCGGCATCAGGCATCTTTGAACAAAGACAATATCCGTCCGTCTCTCGTGATGCCCACGACCCCGAAAAACTTACACTCCACGCAAGCCAGGTTTGTCCACGCCTTGGCCTCATATCTCAGGTTCCTGTCGTCCGACATCTCAATGGTTCCGTCCCTCTTCAATCCAATCACCACATCAGCCCCGACGGATATTTGGACAATATCCCGCCATGCCTCCACACCTTCAAACGTATCAGACGACACCGTCCCGTCCCGATGCAACACGGCCGACGAGTCCGAACCGTAATAATGGCTATAACAATCAACCTGGACAACATCCGAATATGGGTCATAAAAATGGCAATCCGTACGTCCATCCACGCTATGATACACCACCCGGCCATCTTCTGTCAGCCCCATGACGTTGGCATATCCCACCGCCACTTGTTTGATGTGACGCCAAGCCTTGACCACCTTCGAATGGTTGGGCACCCCCTCCCAACCTCCCGGTTCATCCACACATTCCACCGTGCCATCCACAAAGACAGCCGCCGTATGCCCTTCACACGCCACCACGTCTTTCACAAAATGCCAACGCTCTATTTCCCCGCTTCTTTCAAATTCACGGGCTGGCCCGCAAGTCACGACCCGCCTTGTATTTGTCAATCCCATGTAGCCGGCAAATGCCGCTGCCACTTTTATGACTCTTTCAGAAGTATGGAGCTGCCTGAAACCATCATTACGCCCTACCAACGTAAGATGCGAGTCATCATTCAACACAATTCCAAAATCACGGGCTATGGCAATCCGCCCTTTATCCAGTTCCACGAAAACACCTAACGGGTGTCCATCTTCCATTTCCATATTGTCAAATCTAAAACTTTAATTCGGTTTCACCCTCTTAACAGAAACAGCACAGCACCGTTTTGATGCACCGTCCTGCAAGCCCCCGTCCTACATTTACCGGCCGACAGCCCAAACTACAAGCCACAGCCAAACCGCAAACGACAAACATGCCGCAACAACCCAAGTACGCTTAGCCCGCTTGCATTTCAGGAAAGTATTTGCGCCGCCTTTTGGCAAACATAAAGCAAACACATATACAAAGTATGCCGCCGCAAAAAAGGCACTAAAATACAAAAACAATCCCATGCTGCAAAACATAGTGGAACATGAAATGACAAAAAGCGCGACGAACACGGCATACACCCCGTCCTGTTTCCACCTCATGACACGGGCATTGCATGCCGCCACGGCAATGCAGACAAGAAGCCCCGGAAGAAATCCCTTCTCATAATGGTAACCTATGAAATCCGCGAAACCCATTGCCAACCACCGGTCTCGCAAAATGACATCGTGGTAACATTGTGTGGCCAATTCCACACACAACCATAATCCATAAAAGACGGCAGCCACTTCAACGCCGGCCAACACGGCATTGGCCACTCCATTGCGCTGCGACAAGTCATTTGGAGACAGGCCAAGTTTTACCGCAGCCGTTCGAAATCCATTCTTTTCCTTATTCATATATGTTGTTTCTTCATAATCACTCCAAGGCATTCGCCGCCTTCCGAAGATAGCCAGCCGCCTTTTCATCATCCCGCTTCGCATACTTTAGTTGCGCCTCATATTTCTCCACATACCGTGAAGCCTTGCGCGCATACGCCTCCGCCCGGTCTATATCCCCTTGTCTCGTATAATAGGCCGCCTGCTTTTGGTTACGTTCCGCCTGCTTCAGACAGTACGCCGCCTCTTTACGATGCCGTTCCGCTTGCTTCTGGTAATATTCAGCTTGACGCTGGTAATACTTCGCCCGTTCAGGATTGGAAGCCTGCACCGCGACGCCCGTCCATGCCGCCAGGCACAAGACCAACAATATGATGAATTTTCGCCTCATAACCCGTTACGATTTCCTGTTTGCCACTCAGCCTCTTCCTTCTTGTTCACTCCACACATTCCCCTTTGCCGTTCACCGTCACGCAATAGTTACCTTGGCTGCACGAATACAAATCCTCGCCTATCGCCCGGATATGGCTATACAATGGTTTCGTCACCGGTTTCCCGTCAGCTCCCAACAAACCATAACGCGCCCCCTTGTCCCAATCCGGACGAACCTCATACGCCTTGCAGCCGGCCCGTGCCTGCATCTCATCCCCCATCCCGTCAAACGTTCCGGTGCCATAATACAAATCCGACAACGAAGTATAGACAAAAGAGCGGGCTACATTCAGTGCCGAATCCAACCGCACCATGCTGTAATCCAGCTTCTGCACCACATACTCGCCTTCCCGCACGTCAATGAACCGGTATTCGCAAGGTAAGACATATTCCTGCGCCAACACATCATAAAGGCCATACAGACCCGACTGCTCCACTGCCCAAAGCCCGTTCCCGAAATACCGCACATCGTCATACACGGGTTCCAGCACCCAATCACCTTTCGTGTTTATGACCCCATAACGATAATCCTCCATCGCCATGATGCAATACCCGCCATGGAACACATATCCGTCCGCATTGGGACTACGCCTGAACGATGCACCAAAAGCCCGTTCACCCGCATGGTTCAAGAATACCAGGCTGTCTCCATCCTCCACGCAACATAACCCTTCACTGAAAATCCAAGCCCGGGAATATTCCGGTGCAATGCTGACCTTTCCGGTAAACCGGTTAAAATACCCTCGTTTGCCAGCCGTGGCAAAACAGACCAAGCTATCGCCGTCCACGCTCATGCGAATCCAATCCACATCTTCTATTTTCTCTCCAGTCCGTTCGTTCACGACACAACATTCATCTTCATTATAATACACTTCCCTTCCCACATAACGCACAGATTCAAGCCCGCCAGTCACGTCTTCTGCAAAATAGTCCTCCTTAATGCCTTCATAGGCCGCGCACACGGCAGCCAATGCCACCACCATGGCAATAATTGCCAGGCAACCCGCAAATATCCGCCGAAGCAATCGCCCGTACCACGAAGGGTCACCATAACCGAACATGCCAGCCACCCATTTCATGGCTTGCCACACCCCACGCCCCAAGGTCGTGAGAAACTCTCTGAAAGTCACTTTCTCCATTGTCTTAACACCGTTAATTTAAAACATTGATACCCCCAATAAAATGCCAGACTAATCCCAAAAACCAAATTTGTCCAACGACGGATTCGCGATATAGGCATTTTTAGGAATGCCAAGCCCCTCGTCATTTTCTTTCCAAAATAAGCCAAAATGCCCGGCAAATGCCGCTTCTTCCACTTCAATCCTACTTATCTCCTTAGAAAAACTTAGCTTCATCAAGTTCTTACATTGATAAAACGCCTCGCATCCTATGAACCGCACATTGCCCGGAATATGCACCGCCTTGAGCACCGAGCATTCCATAAAAGCCCTGACACCAATCTTCTCAAGCGTCTCAGGAAAATCAACTTCATGCAAATTCCTGCAATAACGGAACGCATAATCAGCTATTTCTGTCAAATGTTCCGGAAACCCGACTGACTCCAACGAAGTGCACAGCATGAAAGTCCCATGTTCAATCTTTTTAATACCATCCGGCAGGACTATGCCCTTGAGTCTCTCGCAACACCAAAACGCCGAACCGCCCAACTCACACAATTCTTGCGGCAATGAAATCTCCTCTAATGCCTTGCACCCCGAGAATGCCCTGTATCCGATGGCCTCAACAGGGGGCAAAACCACATGGCGCAATGACACACACCCGGCAAAAAGCATGGCATTGACGTTACACAAAGATTCAGATAATACAACATCCTCCAACTTAGGGCATCCACAAAATGCACCATGGCCTATTTTCTTCACATTGGCATGCAGCACTACCCTCCGAAGCGAATATTGGCCACAAAAGGCCATTTCATTGATTTCGGTCACAGTCGAAGGAATGCGAAATTCGTCTATCTGCTTAAAGCAATGGACTATCCGCGTGTGGTCTTTATCATACAACACGCCATCTTCCAAGTCAAAAAACGGTGATTTGTTGACAATGTCCATTGAGATTTTATAAAACGGCACATCTTCAACAAAGATACTGGAACAAATCTCATTTGAATATGTGGTTGCAAACGGATTGCCCCGGATTATGCGCAATGAAGCCGGCAACACCAACTGTTTCAGGCTCGCACAACCGACAAAAGCCCCTCCGCAGATTTCCTGCAACCCTTCCGGCAAATCTATTCCAGACAATGAAACACAGTCTTGAAATGCGTTTTCCTCTATGCGCAAAAGCCCTTTGGGCAGTTCTATGTACCGCATGCCCTTGCAACCATAAAACAACCTGTCGCTCAAGACTTTCACCCCTTCTGGAAGCCTTACGCCACGTAGCCCGCAACACCCCATGAACGCCTTGAAGCCAATCTTGCCGATGCCATCCGGCATATGCACCTCCTCAAGATGCTCACTCCCGATAAACGCACAAGGCGGTATTTCCCTGACATCATCGGCCACTGTCACCTCACGAACATCATTGCGAAACCGAAAGGTTTCTTCTCCTGTTTCTTGTGTAAAATATTCCATCGCCTCATCCTCTTTATTTATTCATCACACTTTATAAAAAGGAGCATATGCCCCTTGCATTTCATCATCTCAATGGAACGGTATGAGCACTAGTCCTTTTCGATTAATTACAGCCGTTGCTGTTAATTCATCGCAATCTTCCGCACCAAATCCATCCTCATCTGCAAAATACCGTCCATCAGGACATATTGTCCATTCCACTACCGCTTTGCCTCCTTTAAACTCATAGACGAAAAATCGGTATCGGGCAAGAAGGGCACGGGCATTCCCTGTCACCACATCACGGTCTATCACCGATTTGCTCACATCCTCCGGAGTAAACGCCACCATATTGCCTTCCTTATCCACCAGTTCCACGACATCTCCATTCTTTTTGTCCACCAACAGGTACTGGTATCCCGTGCGCGACTCCAAGAACAGCATCCCATCCTTACAGTCATAACACATATAACCACTATCCCCCGCCTCCAAGCTTCCCATCAAGCACTCAAATTCATTTGTGTCCATATCCCACATTTTTTATGAAACAAACATTCTACTATTTTCCCTATTGCATCATTGCATCATTGCACCATCTCATACTCCGCCCCAAACCATTCATTCAAGGTGTCTTCCACCTTGGCATTAATTTCTGACGTGATTCTGCCTAACATCTTCATCAGAAATCAACACCTTCATCCAAATAGCCATCGCCTCCGCAAGCATGACATGTTCCACTGCCCCCACAAGTCTTGCAATCCTCATACACTGTCTCATCTGTTACAAGACTCATCGCACTTACTTGTTGGCCTGTTCCTCGACACACCGTACACCTCCCTGTTTGCCTACAAGCCCTACAAGCATTTCTTATGGGGGTTCTCTCTATTGGCGGGGTTGAAGGCACCTGATAATAATCAACAGATGTCCCGCTATTATCATATCCACTTGAACCATCAGAAGCCCCATCATAAGTAGCACTATTTTCATCGTCTTCATCATCCGGAGTTTCTATTATAACACGTTCTGTCTCAAAACCGGAAAAATCACTTGAATCATCGTCCTCAGTCATCCACGAAAAAAAGAAATAAATGGGTGCAATTATGCAAATTAAACGTGCCAAGGCTGCCAAACCTCCAACTATCACACCCGAACCTGAAGCCAGCCCCCCTATAATATGGAAAAGCAAAAAACAGATTACAACACTTATAATAAATTCAACCATAACAAAAACTTCATTTATGATCAATCAGGAATGAATGCAAATATCTATCATATTCCTTTTCTCAATTCAATCATGTTCACGATAACATTTTCAATAACATGCCACACACCAGCAACAAGGATACCACATCATCACTTATGGTATTTCTTATGATGCCCGCATTTCCTGCAATAAGCCTCCTCCCACACATCCCCACTTTTTTTAGGAGAGAATCCGGAACAACTACAGCCCACAGTTCCCGTGCAATGCTTACCTTGCACCGCCACGTGAGTTGTTAGTGAAACTTGTTCGTGCAAACAACTCTGTTCATTACCGGAATTGGCAAACACAGATGCAGACACAATCATTGCCACCACCATCACTGAAAGAACTAAAACCAACTTTTTCATCGTAATAAACCCTGAATCCGTGTCGGGCACAACTTCTAAAATCAAATTTCAAAATCAAAAAATATTCTCTCCGCTTCCGTTCAATATGAATGCGGTATATCCTCAATATAGTAGTTATAGAATTTGTACCGCAAGAGGGTGACACCATATCCAAAAGGGTCGATTGGCTCATCAAGCTCTTCCAAATCCCAAGAGTCCCCGTCCCATTCAATGTAATACCCGTCTTCATCTTCATAGACCGCATTCCCGAAACTCTCCTGCACATATTCCTCTTCATCCATGTCATGCTCATATACCGTGGCATAACCTTTGAATTCGCCAGCCCCTGTCCACATATCTACGAGAAGCTGAACTTGCCTGTCGGTATTGCGGCAAGACGAAAAACCAGCAAGACATACCAACATGACAATTACGCAACCTAACTTTTTCATAATCCTATACCCTTTATTTATTACTGTTCCTAAACGTTTTCATCAATAAAGAGTATATGCCCCTTGCATTTCTATCATCCGGCCTTGATTTTTTCTATCGATTTAGGAAAAATCTCATAAACGGCTTGCCAATAATGTAATTTGAAATCCATTTCTATCCGATAAACGCAACCGGCTTCCACGTCAAACTCCAAAGGAGTAGCGACAATGCCCGAAATAGCCGCTACCGACAAAACGTGACGTCCGGGAGAGGTGTGACACTTCAAGGTATATCCTTTTCTGAAATTCCCGTCTCCTATGCTTTTCCCATCCAATAAGATGTGATATTTACCTTCCACATACGGCAGCTTATGCAAATGGGGCTCCAAATGGACTTCAAGCTTCGCAGCCCGCTTTAGGTCTTGCAAGTGTGCATAGACCTTGAGCCCCTGTTCCATCCATGAAACGAACTGCCCATACGGACATACTTTTGCTCCAGCCGGACAGGAAGGTCTTAACGACACAGGGAACGTACTCTTGACCCTTGTTGAAGTGCTTCTCCCCGCCGCCTTCTGTTCCAAGCTACCCAGCCTTTCCAAGCGCATACGGATTTCACGTCCAAACACCCGTTTTTCATACTGTCGACTCCGGCAAACCAAAGCCAATGCGGCATAGACATCGTCCACACACACTCCTTGGGTCTTTAATCGGGCATCCCCCCACAACAACACTTTGTAATTATACTTAAGCCACGCCACATGCACCAATGCCCTTTGTAATGTGGCCGCCCCCATGTTCTCCACCGCCACGTCGTCCGCCTCATATTCCATGTTCCTCGACAACGTGGCATACGACCGATTGACCCTTGAACAAATGAAATCCAGGAAATAGCTGAACAGGACATACTGGTTCCTCAGTTGCATCTCCCAAATGCCCATCTTCTTCATCTCGCGAATGGCGATGAAGTCACGCGCAAACAGCCCCATGCGGTACACCATTGCCGAATCGTCCATCTCTTTCTGCGCATAATGCCCGAACTCATGATACAACACCGCCCGCAGCTCGTCATCATCCAACTGGGTCAACAGCCCCATCCCCACCACTAAAAACCGTTGGGACGTAGCAAACAGGCTTTTCAAGTCCGGACGTATGAACACAGCCGCCATCACATCCGGACACACATACACCTTCGCCACATCCGAAAGCCGAAGCTCTTCTGTCACCTCGTGTACCAACTTGAAGAACTCCGGATAATCCGATGCGGAAATCTCTCTGAAATCCGGAGGCAACGGACTGCGTTGACAAAACGCTTTGCCCATTTCCCATAGCAACCATATTCCGCCCACACCCCAAATGGCACCCCCACGCGGCCAATCATGGGCATTTTCGAAAAGCACATAATACGCATACACGACAGAAGCAACAGCCAATACGACAAAAGCCGCACACCCCAACAGGAAATAAAACATTTCCCGCTTTATCTTCCGCTTCGCTTCCTTATACTCCGCAGCATCAGTCATGCTTTCCGCCATCTATCCCGTCATCCCCATTGTCCTCTTCTTCTTCATCACCTAAAAATCCACACATCGCCAATGGATTATACATCCTTGGAGAACCATCATGGCTGGCACAGTTGTCCCACGAGGGAAGAGCGATGACATTACCACCATCGAATTCCTCCAAAGCCTTACGTGAAACACCCAACACCTCCAAGGTCTCTACGTCCATGTTCCGTTCGACCCTTTCCTGTTGGCCGCAAGACACCAATCCTTCTATATAAGCAGCCAATTGCTCGTCTGTGATTATCGCTTTTTTATCCATAAACTTCACCTTTCATACAAACTCATGGCATGATAAGCCACCGTAAACATCTCACTGAGAGATAATGGGACAACCTCCATCATTGGATCCGTGCCCATAAAGCCGCAGTCCAACAAACATCCCCACAATTCCTCTATTGATATGAAATCATCCTTCATAGCCAAACCCTTTCATCCGATTAACCAATGTTTTTTTCGCCCTGTTATAACGCGTATATACATATCCGGCCAACTGTTCACGATTTCCCTTATGGGCATTACTTTTGCCGTCCGGAGGCATATACGTCATCGCTTCATCTAAGATGTCCGATGGCTTGTTTCCCTCCACCAATATCTTCGTCAGCAGGAATTGATCCAATGGTTGCATCTCTTGCAAGATCCGTCCGACATCCTGCATCACGAATCGAAGTTCCACTGGTGTGCCCGCTGGCTCTTCTGTCCTTATGGCCTCATTGAGAGACAACATATCCTTGTCCCGCTTACGTTGGAAATACCGCGAAGCGATTATCGTCACGTATGCATTGAGCGAACACGTGAATTTGAAGATTCTCAGCTTATGCCAATCATCAGCCGCCAAGAACTCATAAAACTCCCCTATCAGTTCTTCCGGTGTCTGTCGTGTCTGACAGAAATACTGCCCCACATAAGCCAGCATCGCACGGCAGCGGACGAAAAAGAAGTCTCTTATCGTCCCCGCGTCATTTTCCAGCAAGCGGGTTACTATTTCCTTGTCTGTCATGCCCAGCTTCTATTGTTGCCCGTTTAGCACACCTGAATTTTGAACGTTTCCATTGTTGGGTGTTGTGCTACTATTTTGAGCATTACGATTTCGAGCACCTCCAACTTGGCAAGTTGTTCTTCTGAAAGTCTCAAAAATAGTCCTATCAAAATTATGTTCCCTCCAAATTCTCCACATGAAAAAGAGCAGAATTATTAAAATAGAAAAAAAGATTGTACACCCCGCAATTAGAGCAACAACCCAATTTGTACAATCCTCACTCATGCATAATGCTATAAAATCACCACAAACCATCATAACTATTCTAAGTTCAATATTAATACATCGTTTGATTTAACTCTGAAAGACAGCGTGTCCAACCGCATTTTCTTATCTGTAATGACATCAATCCCCAATGCATATCCATCGAGTTCCTCCATATACTGAGACAAGTCAATGTCCACCCTTTTGGATGTGCCATTCACCACGATCATCACCTTCTCTTCCTCATATTGCCGAAAATACACATACACGCCTTGCTGCGGGATAAAATGTTTCATACGGCCTTTCGTTACCGCCCTTGAGCCTTTCCGCCATTCCAATATTTTCCGCAAAAAAGGAACGACACCCGCTGCCATTACATCCGGACTGTCCAAGATTTGAAAAGCATCCTGCCGGTAATTCCCATCGCCCGTGCCTTTTCCGTCCCCGGCAAACATGAACTCCGTACCATAATATATTTGGGGTATTCTCGGAGAAGTCAGCAAGACGGCCAAAGCCTGCTGCAGTTTCGCCTTTCCCTTGATGCGGGAACACCAACGCGGCAAGTCATGGTTGTCCAGGAACGCCAAAGTGTCCTGTGGCTCATCATATAAAAAGTCATAAACAAAATGCTGGTAAACCTGGGCTTCCTTGTCGGGCATCTTGAATCCATTAAAGCATGCGTCAATATGGCCTTGGAAAGCAAAATCCATCACAATAAACGAACTGTTAGCATCTAGACGCTGGCGGACATGACGTTGTACCTTCGCCGTGTAAGCCGCGTCCCCAATCCAGGTCTCGGCGATGACGGAGAAACCCGGATATTCCTTGCTGATAAGCCTTTGCCATTCAATCATTGCGCCTAGGTCGGAATACAAGTAAGTGTCCATCCGTATGGCATCTATCCGGAACGTTTCAATCCACCAGATGCTCATTTCCAACAAATAATTGAACACATACGGATTCCTCAGGTTGAGGTCTGGCATCTTCTCGGTAAACCATCCTTCCACCGTCTTCTTCCGGTCAAAATCCGATGCGTATGGGTCGAAGATGGTGGTTTGCCGATAATTGGTCGTCATGATGCTTTTGCCTCGCTTCCCATTGAACCAATTCTCCAATGGCGGACTGGCCACCCAAGGGTGCGCTATGCTACAATGATTGAAGATGAAGTCGGCAACGACCTTTATCCCGTTTTTGTGCGCTTCATTGACAAAATCGGCATACTCCTCCTTGGTGCCAAAATGCCCGTCCACATCGTAATGATCCGTGATGGAATACCCATGATATTCACTATTCTTAAAAATCGGGCTGTGCCATAAAGCCGTGACGCCCAACCTCCGCAAATACGGCAAGGCATTTTTCATGCCAAGAATATTGCCGCCATGCCATGAATCGGGACTATTGCCCTCTTCAGTAGAAGACTGAATGCCGCCTTTCGCGAAACGATCTGGCATAAACATATATAACACATCCTCGCCCGATAGGGTGGACCTCGCGCTCCCGCCCCATTGCCGGCGGGGCTTGAACTCATAAGGGACACTTACCGTCCCACCCTTTTCTGCATGGAATGAAATGCTATATGTTTCAGCAAGAACCTGACAGCAAAGCTTGATAGTCACAAGCAAATATTTATCACACAAACACTCCTTCACGGCTATTTCCGTGTAAGGAATCGTGGTTTCGACCGTCGCCCCTTTCAGCCCATTCCCGTAAACCAACAGTTGCAATTCGTTCCGTTTCAGGTTTGCGAACCAACATGAAGGATCTATCCGAACTATTTCCATAGCTGTAACACCGTTAATATTACTGCAAAAATAGCAATAATCACGCTAAAATAGCTCATTGCATGAGTCAAAAGGCTATTATATTCCGCCCGAATCGTTTCAAGTTCCCTGTATATCCCGAAACGTTCCATAAACGTCTGATGCACATGATACCTGTGCGTGTCCAGTTCATACAGGATTTCCCACAACGAGAACAACCGTTTCAGGAATATCCAAGGATTCAGGAAACTTCTGTCATGAACCGCTATTTCATTAGTATTTACCTTGTTTACCAGATAATGCACCTCAACGGCTTTCAGATACGCCGGAAAAAAATCCTCTTGCAATCCCGGCAGGCAAGAACGTGGCAACTGTTCGGTCTCGACATTTTCCGGCGCATGATTAAAGTTCATGTCATCCCTAAATCTACGTGCGTTAAGATTGCACCGCACTTTATCCACCAAGTTTCTGAAAACAAGTAAAGCATTCTGTCCGTTCATGTAGAAATCATAACTCACACGAGTCGAGATATTTTGGGGAGGTTCCTTTCGTATCTCTCTTCCATATACCGCTTGAGGGACATGTCGAAAGCCTTCATCGGCCAACATGATGCCGTATAACTCCTTATCAGTGATAGACCGTCCGTGCAGGGTCAGTTCAACAAACGAATACCTTGCCCGGAAATCCACGTCATATTCAAGTTGATTGCAATGGCCAATCATCCTGAATTTTTCATTCACATAATCTTGAATCGTCATCCTCGTGGGAGGTTGCCCGTTTGCATTTTGCCTGATGCAACCAAAACAACATCCACCAGTACACCTGTCCGCAATATCACTTATATCGAAATCCACAATGTCCACAAGCGACCTTTTGTAAAACGCATGTTTCAAATAAATGATATCTTGGGCAGACAAACGGGCAAGCCTAAGCGTAACAATCAACGTGCCTACCCCATTGTCCAAATTTACGCTGTAAATCAAACTCCCAATGCATTGGATATTCCTTTTCTCGCTATTTATCGTATAACTCAAGGAAAACTTCGAAAGAACCACTTGGGCGTATTTCGCGAAAGCATTGTCTTCCCTTGAATTCCGGTACGCCCGTTGCAAGCAATCCGTGGCATACGGAGAAAATTCAGTTCCTATCCTACACCTCTCACCCATCACACACTGGAAGGCTCTCAACATCGCCTCATTGTAATCCCTGAAAGTCCTCATATCCAGCAAATCCGTCAATGGAGAATGCGTAAGATGGATGAAATCGGTTTGCCTCTTACGCAACCGGTTCCATCTTCCATTCCATCGTTTCACCACCTGCGGCTTGACCTTGCAAGGAAAGAATACAGACATTTTACCGTAATAATTCGCCATATAAGTCAATCAGTAACTCAGTTGTGTTATCAGAATAGTCTTACTACCCATATTCACTGTAGAAATAATTATCCTAGCCTCCCTATAGCCTAAACAATTATTCTCCTTAACTTGATACTCAATCTCATCATCATATACACCTTTTCTAACCTTCAACCAATCATGTCCGTCTAACTGCTCGTAATTCCAAACTCCATCAGTGTTAATTTTAAGTGCATAATGAGAACCAGATAAAAAACTCCCATTCCAATCATTCCATACTTCTTTTGGATTTAGGAAAACCTCATCTTTCTCAACATCAAAATATGATGCATAACCTGATTTTTGCTCTAGGACGAACTTAATATATTTGTCCCCACAAGAAAAAGTTATACTGCCTGTCCTGTTTTGTGCAGACCTATTTTCAGACACACGAATATGAAAAGGAAAAGAGTCACCATGTACATCTGAGCGTTTTTCGACAGACATCCATGATGGATCTGAATTTTCAACGCTTATGTAAGTACCATCTGTTGCTAAAAAAATAGGAAATGTATTGCCTTGAATCCCATTATTTGAAACCAAAATATTTATAGTTTTATTTCCGTCCTGGCCTTTATTCGTTGATAACATCTCATAGCACCACTCCCCCATTCTATCTTGACAAGAAAGATATGTAGCCAACCCTGGCTGTTGCCTAATGCGCACAACATCCGTTCTTTCTTGAATAACAAAACCAAATAATTTAGAAACTGAAGTGATGCATATTTCTCTTATCTGCTCATGTGACGAGGCATTCATTGGGATTACATATTCTTCATTCCATGACAAAATATCAGGCCAATCCAAATTTATGTAATCAGAAGAAGACAAAGTATCAAGATCTATATATTCATGTCCATCATTTCTATATACAACTTTTCCTTTTTCAATTGCATATAGCAGTCTATTGTTGCCATTTAATGTCACATATATATTATCATCATTGACTACATTCTTTATGTACTGGTCAAACCTTATTGTATCCCCATATTGAGATACATTTATTTCCTCTGGAATATCTATAGTGGGTAGTGGCTCATAGCTAAATATTCCCACAAGTGCCAATGCGCCCACTGCAATCAAAAAGGAAATAAGGACAATAACATTACGCACTCTCTTTTTACGCCGCAGAATAGCCCGAATCTCTCTCGAATATTTGCCATTTGGATATTTTTTCAAATACTTCTTACGTCCCAAGCTACTCCCCTTATATTTTTTATAAAAATCAAGTTCTTCAGATTCAGCCCTTAATTGGTCTATTCTCTGCTTTGCAAAAAGATGATAAAGACCATCAGGCCAAGTAGAAAGATATTTCTCATACTGCTCTATACTCCCACAAGACTCAACAGCAGCCTTGTCTGTATCTATCAGAAAAATCAACCGCGATACGACCAACATGTCAAGCCCTTTTAAATCTTTCAGATTCTGAATAGCTTCGGGCAAATTCTGCCTGTTAATCTTTAGATATTCACAGCATTCTGTAATACTTAATGAATCTACATTTTTGAATTCCATCATAAACAATACCGATTACTTGAATTTACATGACTTTCATTCCATTTCGCAAGACAGGACGGATATATCCTCCCAAATAACGCACACTTTCACTAATCTCAAATTCCCTTTTGTGATGTGTACAAATATCAAATGTACTAATATCAAATAACCACAATCCATACGCCAATGAGTTACTCTTAGGCGAAACTGTACCACACCAATAAAGGGAAAATCCCCCTTCAAAGTCAGAAATATTCTGATTATTCAACGGAGCAAATGGCAAGAATATGCTATTCCCATTAGGGCCTATAATCTTATAAAACGGTTTCATTTTATAGCCATATTGGAATTCCCATTTACATTTAAATAACAACTCAGAAAAATCAAGCATAGAAGGCATCTTGCAATCCAGTCCATATCTCCAAACGACAGGATCGTATGATGTAGCACTTATCTCATTCCCTATGTCGTAATATTCGTCCGTCTTCCAACGATTCTTTTTCGAGAGAGTATAATATTTCCTGCCATATTTCTCTTTGGTTAAGATTTCTCCCCAAGAGAAACAATCCCCATATTCTAATTCTGAATGCGCACCACAATTATACTTCGCCCATTTGGAACTTAAACCAATGTCTATAAAATCCATTTCCTCGATATTCACCAAATATGAGTCAACGGATTCAATAGAAAGTGTACGACGCACATATTCCAAAAGCCCTAATAATCGCGCCACAATTTCTCGTTGTGAACCCAAGGGCTGAATTCTCTTCAACCCCTCCTCCGGATGCCGGGAATCCAATCCCAATTGCGCACAACAATCTGAAATCGTAAACTGTTCTATGTTCTTGATTACCATATCTAATCAAACTGATCTTTAATCCATTTCCCTACACCTAATAATGCAGGATATATCGTATATCTCAGAATCCCGCTATTTAACTTCATGCCAGGAAACATCGCTTCAATAATTACGATAATGATTGTCCCTGCAATAATAACACCAACTATTATCAGGATCCACATCAAAATATTTTTTGCAACCTTCCCAGAATCATTTGACTTGGAAGATGTGGCAGTATAACTGTTTGTCGGCACCCACTGAGTTTCCTTTATTCGAGGCTTTACTGATTTCTTTTTCCTTACTTGAGGTTCAGACCTTTTGGGCGGTGTATCGTCCATAAATTTGTCCGACGTTACAACTTTCTTTTTATTTCTTCCCTCCTTTAATTGTTTGAGTTGTCTTTTCACCTCGACTATATGCTCCCCATACGGATAGTGTGCGATATACTGCTCACAATCCGTAATGGTAAACTCATCAAGTTGTTTGTGTTTGAATGGATTCATAAAATTCAATTAGATGTATTGGACTAGCTTATTCCATTGAGCCAATCACTGATTACAAATCAACAATTATTCAATTTCTACATGACTCAACGCGGCATTCTGATGCAGCTCAACCTTATTAGCTTTATCCCCAAATATGTGTAATGAAAGGCTATCCTTATAAGCATATGAAAGCATCAATAACAAAACAACGATAACACCTAATAAGACTCTTATGAGTAAGCCTTTCTTCTTCAATGACCTTTTATCTGAATCAATTATTGATTCAAGATCTTCAATCCTGCGAACCGCCACGTCCAAATCAGCTTTCAATTTTCGATCCATCTCCTCTTCCTTTTTAATCTCAATTTTCCTTTTCGACTCCTTTTCTTTGCAATCAGCACATATCTTCCCATCGGCAAAAGCAGAAACAAACAATCCGCATTTGGGACATTTTTGCTTGACTGGATATTCACCTTCAGGGACTTTTGCCGACAGGCAATTCATAAATGAGCCACCTCGATTCGTAGCTTGCTCAAGATTATCATTATCTATCAGCAAAGAGACATTATCTAACGTCAATGCGACCGACAACACATCTTCCTTATTCACATTCCCCAAAGACTTACATTTAAAAACATCTGTATTTAAATGTATCGTAAGACTATTTGCACTACTACAAATATAAACATATTCTCCAGGAATAAAGCCAACAGTTTTGTTCTTATGCTGTTCTTGCTGTTCCCAATATGGCTCAACTTCTAATGCATACAACTGTTTGAAATATTCCACATCGAACGGCAATTTGACATCTGCATCATTACACCCCTCGAACATTATCGCAAAGAAGCCTCGTATTGGGCGATTCCTATAATCCACGTATTTATTACTATTAAGCAGCCTGTTTTCACAACATATCCCCCAAACAGCAAAATCTTTTTCCTTGTAAAGAATCCATTTAGGAATTGACAAATCCCTCTGAATGCCGTCGCCCAATATAGACAAAGCCATAAAGCGAATCCTATCCACGAAGACCTTTGCAATATCATTAGGATATGAAAAATTACCATAATCAATATGGAGACCTCTTGTATAACAATAATGATATATCTTCATAACTTATACTATAAAAGCTTCTTTTCCTCCACGATAAAAACTAATTCTATCCGAAGAGAACAATTTTAAAATTAATCTTTTGGCTTCATCAACGTCATCCCCTATGTCTTCAATATCTTGGAATAAAGCGAATAATATAGGAAGATGGACATTCCCGTCTGTATTTAAACACAACGTTCCCGTTAATTCTCCATTCTCATTATGCAAATCTTCACCTAACGACACAGCCGTTATACCAACAATCATATCATTCCTTCGTGAAAATAGCGATGGCAATAATTCTTTAAGTAACTCTTTGCCTGCATCAAGTTCATCATCAAAGAAAATATCCCTTTTTGTTATTGCTAACAATACAGGTACATTATTTCCCATTCGCATATTGCATTCTTGTACTAACAACTCAATATAATTGAGTTTATTTCGAGCAAATAATTGATTGGCAAATGAGGTGCGCCGCTTATGCTCCGAAGCAATACAATCAAAATCTAGAGCATCCATGATAGTATCCCCATCTACAAGAATAACGATACAACTTGATTCCCGAAAGGTTTCAAAGATTTCTTCTGTATCATCTTGATCATCGTCACTCAAACCATCAAGCATACTACCTCTATAGTCATAAATAGTAAAAGGAAACACCGACTTACCATCAATTTTCAATTCAAATGGATATGTTAGAGTATTCATACTACCTTCTGGCCATTTGCCACGAGCCATTTGTTCTACCCCACGATGGAGACGAACAGCCTGTTGACGATTGCTTGGAGTAGCCGATATTTTATGCCCATTGACACTAACACCACGTGCAAGAACTTGAGCTGCCGCATACAAATAACAAGTCTTTCCTGAGCCTGTCAATCCTAAAAGAGATATTTTCATTATTCTTCAATATTTTATTATCACATCAGTTTTTCGCCTCAAAGGTAGTTGGAGAGCCATATGCGTAGCCGCATATGGGGTATCAAATAGAGTATCTATTGTATTGTACGATTTTAGTGCACATCCTTGTCCTTGCATATACTGTTCAAAAACACCATTTATAATGCAACTATTGGCACCTCCGCCAACAAACAAGACATTCGTAACATCTCCCCATGCCCTAGAACATGCACGAAGTGAATTTGAACACTCTTCAAAACATTGATAAAGGAAGGTCGTCATACATTTCTCATATTCATTGTGAATAGCACATCCTTTTATTTTTGTTTCATAAGGTAAAACGACAGGATTCCCATCATTTAAGGCAACTTTAGCTCTTTGAACCAAGACACCATACAATGAAGATTCCACATCAGTAAGGGAATCCCATTGAACAGAATCGATTAAAAACTCCAAATCTAGATTCCGAAAGCCCAAATCAGAATTGCATGTAAACGAATTTTGAGAACCGTTTTCTAGTATTGACACCTTGAAGTTTTGCGCTCCAAAGTCTGCAATAACCGTCACACCTGATTTTAGACTGGGCATAGCTTTTACAAACACCACCGACGATTCCATCGGCTTTGTTTCAGCGAAGATTTGCTCACAAGCTTTGATTAAACGTTCATCCTTCACCCTCTCATACAAAACAACAGCCCCTATGGCATTATCATCATAATGTTTTTTAGCAGCATTATAGACAAAAGACAGAAAAGCCTTACATATGTCTTCCTTGCGAGAATGATGTTGCCAATCTGAGACAAGCAAACTCGGATTCATCACGCCCAATAACATCGCATCATCCCCAACGATAATTTCACCGGAAGTCGTAATGACGACATCCGAAGATAACCGCGTGGTATAATATCCACCCATTGGATAATTTAATCGGACAGGAGTATTTTTCTTGTCCAACACCGAAGACTTGACTTCGTTAGAACCTATGTCAATTGCGACCCAATTCATTTTTATTCCCTTCCATATATATAGTGATTATATAATGAAATCTCCCTTATTGCCTTTTCATAAATTTCATGTTGCTCACGGATACGTGCACCCAACATTTCATACGATTTTGAAATTGTCTCGTAGGGGAGTGCCCTCTTCACCGAAATATTCCTTGTAGAGTTATATTTCGCCCTCCAATATTGACATCTTTCCTCCGCAATATGTACCATATCCTCTATATTCGTATCAGGACTGACATTTAACTTATTTATAGCCGCATGGCCATTCTCTCCACAAATGAAAAGAAACTCTCGCATAAATTCATCATTAACGGATGTTTTTCCTTCATAGATACTTAACAGCAACGACCATTCTTTCAGTTCATGAAGTTCTGTTTCTATATTCAGGAGTCTTGCATATATTTTACTTAGTAGTTCTTGACGTTCAACCGTATTAGCATACTGTTTGTCCTTATCACATGCACCAAGAAGTTTTATAATCCCCTGCTGCGCCTTTATCAAAGATGCCCTATCTCCAAAATGAGATTTTAAAAGGTTAAAAAACACACTAAAGCCACTTTTTTCTTTCAGCAATTGTGATAATTCCTTAACAGTCGTATCATGATTTTGCTGTATGGCTTTTACACATACAAAAATTCCATATAACCCGTATTTTAATATCAGATTCTTTCTGCGCTCTACCGATACTGAGACAAAATCATGCGGCTTGACAAAGAAATCAACACTAATAAAAAGTTTAGTAATTTTTTTAAAATCAGTGATAGATGCCAACTCTTTAAAATCCACAACATCCTCTTCTGAAATACAGGATGAGGCCAATCCCATCAATGCCGACATTGGAAGAATCCGAAACAATGATTTATTAACATCTGAGCGGTTAAACAACGTGCGCTGAATCGCAGATGCCGATGTTTGCAACGCATCATTATTATCCATAATATTCCAATTCATGTCCATCTTGGACAATACCCCTAAAGCATTCATTGGATTTATGGAAAAAGACACCCCCACATCGGGATTTTGAAAATCTTGTATTAACCTAAGTGAATCCTCGGACAAGCTCTTTGAGAAAAGCAAAACTACCGCATCAGGATGAATCGTTTTCAGAAAATCTATTGTATTCTCGGAATCCACTTTGCTTGCGGCATCCAATCCTGGCGTATCAATAATATTGATGTACTTGAGCATGTCATAGCTGGAAGTAACCTCTATGTATTTCACTTTTGCTTTAAGAGAAGCTTCACCTTTATGCGAAGCCCAATCACCCCATGCACGTCTGTCGATTTTCTCAATATCGCCATTTCTAAAATATACGACAATGGGAGCATTGTCATCACCATACTTCAACCAACTGACATTGAATGTCTCTGCCTCATGACCAGTCCTGACCACTTCCGGCTTTCCTAATATAGCATTCACCAAGGTTGATTTAGAGCTACTAATCCTACCTACGATTGCCAACTGCATAGGTTCTCGCATACCACCCTCAACCTCGTTTATTGACCGATTGGTGTTTACCAGCCATGATGAGGAAGAAATGATGCGTCTGCAATCATTCAAACAATCCGCGATTCTATTATATACCAAGTCGTTACTTTGCATTTGCGAATGGAGTTGAATATAATAAATTCAATTGTGAGATGAGGGTATGCAAAAATTTATCACGCTGTTGCAATGCAGCAATCCTATTTTTACATTCTTGCTCATTACCGTAATTTTCTTGCATTGAACCCTGAATTGCCTTTATTTTTTCCCCTGCTTCAGATGCCAATGTTTGCAAAGCCAAAAGCAAATTTTGATGGAATTTAGAAAAACGTGTATTTGCCTGATTCCGTAAATCCGTTATGGCTAAGTTCACCTTAGGAAGAACCTGTTGGCGTATTGAGGCTCTTTTTTGTTGCTGTGTTTCCCTTGTTACTTGTTTCCATATCAATGCAGCCGCTGTGGCCAAACCCGCAACAATCCCAATGACAGGAACAAGCAATTCTGTTACAATCAATGTGACACCACCTCCTATGAGACTACCCGTCATAAACTTTCCCGCTATGGAAAATGCCAATTGGCTATTTATTATACTGCACTCTTTTAGATTTCCTGACACCAAGCAACTTCTTGAAGCAAATGCATCTGATATTTCGCATTCTATTTCCTCTGAAATTTTCTCAAAAGCCTCTTCTATTTCAACATCAACCCTGCATGAAAGCTTTTGCAGCTTGTCGTTTATTTGTGATACAAACCACTTTCCGTCATTTGCCAATCCATTTTCGCTGTTCAACAAATCATCAAACTCCGTTGATGTCAGAATTACACCTTCATGGGAGATTGTATTTGACACTTCATTGCGAGCATCCTCAAAAATTGAATTTATACGAAGATTTATTGCAGACTGTGGATTTTTAATGTCATTGATAAAATTTTTCAACTCGTCCATCTGCTGTTTCAATGATTCCATTGTACCTTGATGAGTCATGGAATCAGCACGTAATTGTTCTATTTCTATATCAACAGCTTTGGAAATGTCCGCAACCTCCGCCATGAGCATATCACGTAAATCCATTAATTGCCGTTTCCTACATTTCTCAACATGCATGGAAATGGAGGCAAGTACACCGTCTTTGTTTGAACTGACCAACAAATCATCATCCTCCAACACATTGTAGTTTATCCAATGTACTGCTGAAACAGGCAACACATCTGGAGCACCCACTTCTGCCAATATCAACTTTGTGCTATCTATGTGTGTGTTTAGGACATCTTCCGTAAGACTATCAGCTTTGTTTATCAATACTATATTTTGTTTCTCGCACGGAACAATCTTATCTTGATAAAACTTTAATTCAGCCTCTGTCATAGGTTCACCTGCATCGGTAACAAACACGATGACATCCGCCTTGGGCAATGCCATATGTGTCAGAATGGCATGCCTGGAATCCAAGCCTCCAACACCCGGAGTGTCGATAATGGTAATCCCGTCTTTAAGGAATGGTGCAGGGTAAAACAATTCAATCAAAATTGTGTTGTCAATATCCAACACACCTCCCATAGCGTATTTCTCGATATTCTGCCATCCTATTTCTTCCTTTTTCAAAGCATCCGCATCCTCCAACAAATTTCCATAATATCGATATGCCTTTTTCTCTGCGCCATACCTGATGATTGAAACCACGGATGTCGCAATACCTACATCTGTTGGACATAACGCTTCCCCAATGATCGCATTAATTAATGAAGATTTACCACGCTTGAATTCACCGCAGAACAACACAGAAATTGATTTTTCCAAATCAGCTATTTGGACTTTAATATTGGAAATCACGCTCCTTTTCCCATAAGACTCTGCTATAGGAGAAAGTTGATTTATGAATGTACGAAGTTTATCAGCATCTGTCATCATTTCACATATACATTAAAAAGTCATTATAATAGTCTATCGAATTACCCCCACAGTATCCGATAATGTTCAGTTGCTGTTGGCATAAATCCATCGAGTTGAAATCGCCCATGTCACAAAACTGCCTCATACAATCATTATAAAACATATTATAATCTACGCCCATGCCCGCCAAGGCATCAGGAGTAAAATTCATAGGAATATCATAATTCACTGGTGGAAGAGCGTTCCAATTAATATTATTAAATCCATCAAAAAACGTAGGACGCATATAATCATTCACGAGGTTACAATCCATGTAATTATTAAATGCATAATTGTTTGAAAATATATCATTAAATGCAATGTTGTTATGAGCAAAATCAAAATATGCATTTGTCAAGGATGGCATCGGAGACATAAATCCGCCCATATCCATTGGAATCCATTGTGGAAGTCCCATGCTTATATCATTGAATAATTGAAAGTCCTCATAATTCGCACCCGCAACCTCTTCTATATGCCCAGTCTCATAATCGAAATTCTGCATTCCATCCGCCATGCCAGACGCTGGTATATCGGTGGATACCATATAACAATTTGCATCAGACCAAGCATCCATGAATTGCTCAAGAGGATAAGGTTTACCTTCTTCTCCACTACCTGGATCCGTCACAATTACTTGAATGTTGTCGGGATCCGAGGTGTCAATACCCGCAACAATCAAGGCATGATTTCCACCTTGTCCTCCCCAAAAATCATCAAACCAGTTTTTTAATTTGTCACTTATGGAATCATTATTCCATAATTCATTGGCATCAAGCCCAACAATGACCTTATGCCCTTGTGCCAACTCATTCACAAGATTGAACACATTGGCATGATCCTGTCTGGTTACCGGAATATTTGCAAGCTCCAACAGTTTACCTACATCTTGTGGTAAAGTACCGCCATTATACCATCCATTCATAGCTGCAGTTTGTACCAAATCAACTTCAGACACTTCCACCCCAAAATCATTCAAAATGAGCTGTTGGGATTTAATTGCGCAAGAGTCTGGAAAGACTTGTTGCACCTCCGGATTATAAAACTCTGACGTTTCCATTGTTCTACCTTTCGCTACCTATTTATGTATATGAGGCATTGAAGAAAGACAATCTATCCTCTTCTTCGCATTTTTATATGGAAAGAAAGCGATTTTCAATTGATTCATAGCCACACACAATCTGTTTTTCATGCTCCGAATCCCTGAAAACGGACTTATTGATTTGAATGCAAAAGCGTGAGTCTCCTACTGTTGCTCATCTCACAAACGTCCAGTCCGTCAAGAACAGAGCGTCTAGTAAACGCCTTCATTATGTCGCACCTCCGTTCCCACCCATCCGCCTCCCCGTGGAGGCCCGGCGTGGGTTCAAGGCACGGGCACCTGCAAGCAACCGTCTCATTAACCTTTCACAGGACTAATTCAACATTCTTGGCAGTGCCACGGGCAAAGTTAGCAAATAATTTTAAAATGGATTTGTTTCTCTTTAAAATATTTCATCTTTTTTCTACAAGCCCATCGGGCCTCGGAAACATCACGCCATGCAGCGGCCATCCGAAGAAACAATATTGAAACTCCAATGCATTGCCTCAACGGGGAATGCCCGGTAGATGTCGTAAGGCTACATAAGCATATCAATCCCTACCTGCTTAAAGAAATAGAAAATGACGGAATTTACGTCTTCAAATGACCCAACCCCAAAATAGAATATATACTTACTCAAGTTTCTGATTTAGATTTTAGGCAGTTTGTGCATATGCCTGTAGTGCTTCCAGCCTCTTGTTGTTTTCGATAAGCTGACGCATCAGCGTGTCCTCATCTGCTCCAGTGAGTTCTGCAACTA
>ENA-OOXJ01000671-OOXJ01000671.1-human-gut-metagenome-genome-assembly--contig:-NODE-671-length-26887-cov-2.755516_pt1 | contig 26887 bp, 20 predicted proteins | sample MGYA00241587_ERZ501343 | MGnify/ENA primary metagenome ERZ501343 (study PRJEB25962, sample SAMEA2042918) | human gut metagenome | biome: human gut; feature: human-associated habitat; material: faeces... | reverse complement strand
AGAAAACTTGTATTTAGCTGATAAATAAGAGTTTATGGACTTAGCGAGAACTTATTCTTTCAAATTCTAGTGAAGAAATAAGTAGCTACAAGTTTGTTTGAGCAAAGGGGTGTATTACTGGATTTCTACTTAAAGAATTATGTTTGTTGTTGAGAATAAACGAATTAGATATGAATGAGAGTTAAAAAAAACATGCTGTCTGTCCCCAAAAATGATTTAAGCCAAGAATGGGCTGGAGTTGAATTGAGGATAGAGTGGTTTATTATACACGATACTTTTTCGTGATATGCCTCTCAATAGTAATGGAGAATGTCAACTTTTATTACGTAGAGAAGGTAGGAAGAGACAGAACGTAATCTGTGTGCATTTTTTGATAAAGAAGCCGTTGGCACAGCCAGAGTTATATAAGAGCTACCCAATGTAATAAAAAAATATCCTTCCTGAAAGGCAGGAAGGATATTTTGACAATTGTATACCAAGTGCTTAGATATCTTGTTTAGGTGTTTCTACACCGATGCGTAGCAACATTAATTATAACCCGGATTCTGTTGTTCTTTCAAGTTTGGATTAACGTCTATTTCTGCTTGTGGAATTGCCAAAATGATTCTATAATCATTCCAGTTGGGAGAAATTAAGTCCGTAGAATTTAAATAATGATCCACAATTCCTTCGCCTTCAGACGGGACACGGTTCAGCGTCAGCCCTAAGCGCATGGCATCGTAAAAACGATGACCTTCCATTACGAGTTCTTTGCGGCGTTCTTTCAGAATGAGTTCTTCGGTTGCTGTTACATCCTCAACATCTGGAATAGCACGTCTACGGATTTCATTCAAATAGAAGTCGGCCTTTTCCTGGTCGGGAGTTGCCTTTTTCAGTGCGCTTTCGGCTGCCATCAAGTAGATATCAGACAGGCGTAGTACACGAATATTATTAATAGGTAACTTACTGTTGTAGCCGGGGCATTTATTGACAAAACGTTTTTCGCCATTGGCAGCCTCTTCAAGCAAGTTTAAACGTACGTCGTTGGGATATTCAGATAACAGGCTGATGAAACTTTTGGTTGCAATCAACTCGCCATAGCCTCCAGGATTGGCAATATATCCGAACAGTTCCAAGTTACCGCCCGAGAAGTTCTCGTTCAAATCAATGTCGAACAATGATTCACTGTTTTCCTTCTGAGCCCACATGCCTACATATTCATTATTGGAGACCAGTGAATAAGATGTCGACTGAGCCACTTCGTCTGCATATTTGAATGCATTGTCCCAATCGCCTTTATAAAGATAAACTTTGGCTAGTAAGGCTTTAGCGGCCCAACGATTGATATGCCCATAATTCTTCTCTTCACTCAACAGAGTGATGGCGTTCTCCAAGTCCGCAATTACCATTTTATAACCATCGGCCACACTGGCACGTGAAGGAAGTTCTTCTACTCCAAGCACTCTGTCTATAAGAGGTACACCGTAAGAGGCTCCGTTGTCTTTCAGATAAGGAGTACCATACGTCAGCAGCAAGTTGAAGTGGCATAACGCTCTGATTGCAAGCGCTTCGCCTTCAGAGTTGTTGCGTTCAGGGCTTTCCGGAATGTTGTCTATTACAGCCAACATTGTATTAGCTGCATTTATTACCGCATACGGAGTGCTCCACATGGCCGTCGGAGAGTTGTTTACACGATGGATAAAGCGGTAATAGTTTTCCGTACGTGAGGCCGTTTGACCGATGGGTTGTATGTCGTCACCGCCCACTTCACCACGCACCAGAAAGTAGGTACCGTAAAAACTTTCATCGCTCATTTTGTAATACATACCGTTCAACGCCTTATCCAGGTCCTGTTGTTGGGACAAAGCTTCCTCGGGCGGAAGGGCACTATCGGGATTTACCGTCAAGAAATCATCGCACGAAGTCAATGCGGTAGCCGATAAAGCCGTGGCTAAAATCAATGTTTTTATCTTCATAATGTATTTCCTTTTTTTAATTGTGTGTTGATTATATACCTAATTCTATTCCGAATGAGAAAGTCTTCAACGGCGGCAGCGAGAAACTCGTTACACCGTAAATGGACTGTTCCGGATCCACATTCTTATAGGCCGACCAGGTCAGCAGATTAGTGCCCGAGAAGAATACGCGCACGTTGTTCAAACCAGTTGTGCGAACCCAATTCTTGGGTAAAGTATATGAAAGGCTCAATGTTTTCAGACGCAGGTAATTGCTGCTTTCCATATGGCGGTCGCTAGCATAACGTGCATATTGGTAACCGTTGATGCGGCGGGGTACATCGGTTTTGTCACCCGGTTTCTGCCATCTGTCAAGCTGGTCTGCCGAGATGTTGTAATAGGGCACTTCACCGTCCGAAGCCATGTACAACAGTTCCACGTCATCCATAATGTGTCCGCCCAATGAATAGGTAAAGAGGAAGTTCAGGTCAAGGCCTTTCCAGGAAACCGTATTTCTCCATCCGCCTATCAATTTCGGGTCAGGTTTACCTACGATAATACGCTGGGCTTGGCTAGGATCTTTGGTAAGCTCTTTGTTGAGGCTTCCATCTTCGTTCACTGTATTCAATACCCATTGCTCTTCACCTGTTTCCGGGTCAACACCTGCCCATTCGCGGCTATACCATGAATAATACGATTCACCTTCACGCAATATGCTGGTACCACTGATAATGTCTTTTCCTCCATAGAGTTTTTTAACCTTATTGCTGTTGTGCGACAGGTTGAGGCCTGTTGTCCATTTCACCTCCGAATGTTTGAACACGTCTACATTGATATCCAATTCAACACCTTTGTTCTGCATCTCACCTACGTTCTTCAGAATGCTTGAGAAACCGGTCATCATAGAAACAGGTTGGGCCTGGAGTAAGTCTTTGGTGGTACGGGTATAATAATCGAAAGTTACATTCACACGGTCAAACAGTGTGGCATCAAAACCAATGTTAAAGTTATGGTTCTTTTCCCACGACAGATCTGGGTTGGCCAATTGAACAGGGAAAGACCCCGGATTGTTCATATAGTTATATCCATAACCGATGAGCTGCATATGCCCGGTCAGGTTACTAGGTAACGTACCGTTGATACCATAAGAAGCACGAATCTTCAAGTCGTTGATAAACGATGCCGATTCCATAAAAGCTTCCTTACTGATGCGCCAAGCGCCTGATACAGACCAGAAGTTGGCCCAGCGCTGGTTGATACCCAGACGTGAACTACCATCACGACGGTAGTTAGCCGAGAAATAATATTTATTGTCGTAATCGTAGTTAAAACGTGACAAGAACGAGAGCAGGCGGTCATCGCTGTGTCCAGAGTAAGCACCCTGTGGGTCGGCAGCGTTGCCCATTTCAGGAAGTTTGTCTGTCGGATAGTTCTGACTGATAGCCTGCACATATTGCTGGTGGCGCATGTCGATATCCCAACCTGCCAATAAGTCTACGTTGTGGTTGCCAAACGAATGGGTATAATTGGCTACTGTGGAGGAGTACAGGTTGTGAAATTCGTAAGGTATCTTAATCATCATACCGTTTCTTCCTGGTGTAGAACCGTTTTGCGAATTGCTGGGCCACCAGGTTTCAGAGTTGTTACGTACATAGTCGTAACTCACGGTTTCCTTGATGGTCAGTCCGTCAATGATTTTATATTGTGCCCACAACGAGTTGGCCGAACGGAAAATGTCGGATGTGTTGCGTTCCAACCCCAGATTCTGGAGCGGATTTACCATGCCTAGGTTGGCAAACGGGAAATCGTTGTAGTAGCTGCCGTCTTCGTTGTAAATAGGGATGTTAGGTGTACATACCCAGTTTACCAGAAAGTAGGGGTTGGCATACGAGGTACCTTCATCGGCCATCAGTGAATGTTGTTTGGCAAACGTGATGCTGGCACCGAAAGAAAGTTTTCCGTCGTTCGACTGGTGGCTGGCATTCAGGCGTCCAGTAAAGCCCTCAATACCCGAGTTGATGGCCTTTCCTTCTTCATTCTTGTAGCTGAGTGAAGCATAGAACTGGTTCTTTTCATTACCTCCTTGAGCAGAGAATTCGTAGTTCTGGCTAAAAGCACGATCACGGAACAATACATCTTCCCAGTTTGAATATTTGTCCATCAACGGTGCATAGGCATCTGCATAAGTTTGGGCATATTCTGTGGCAGTAGCTTCGTCATATCCACGGTAAAGAATACCTTCGTTGTAGAATGCCTCGTAGGTCAGTTCGTGTGCTTGGTCACCCGTTACTTTGGGATGGTTGTTGACTGCCCAGTCCGAGAATCCAAAGTTAGCCTTGAAGTTGATACTTGTCTTGCCTTCCTTACCTTTTTTAGTTGTAATCATGATTACACCGTTGGCTGCTCGCGAACCGTAAAGCGATGCGGCAGCTGCATCCTTCAGCACGGTGATAGATTCGATATCACTGGGATTGAGTGATGCCATGATGTTGTAAGCCTTGCTATCGCCGTCAATCGCCGATACGGCAACGTCGCCCGAAATAACGGGAACGCCATCAATCACATAAAGTGGTTCGTTTGAAGCATTCATTGAGCCTGTACCACGTACGCGGATGCTTATTCCAGCTCCCGGCTGTCCACTGCTTTGGTTTACTGTAACACCCGGCGCACTACCCTGCAAGGCTTGTTCAAATGAGGTTACCGGAATATCCTTCAGTGCCTTTTCCGCATTCACGTTACTGGCCGAACCTGTGAAAGATGACTTTTTGGCTGTACCATAAGCTACCACCATTACTTCATCCAGCATCTCTGTGTTTGCTTTCAGTACGATACGCAGGTTCGGTTGGATATCAACCTCCTGTGTCTGCATTCCCACGAAGGAAACTACCAAAGTTTTCGCGGAACTATTTTAAAATACAGCACGCTAATAATCAATCGTTTATAAAATCAAAAAAACACATTATCCGTTGCTGGAAGCCCTTACAGTATGGTTCTATTGCATATTTTCTGTCATGTGCTATCCGTATTCTACCTTTTCAGCCATATTCCTGTATTTCTGCCTGTGCGTAAAGCCAGCCGGTAACTGTCAATAACTACTTCGAAAAGCCGGTACACCTTATATATAAGTCATGACAGACTTCATGAATCATATACATGTGTCCGGTTTCCTTCGCGCTGTTTTTCTCCAAAATTGACAAATCGCACGCACATGGCCGTCCATTCCCATTCCTACCACAGTCGTACCTTGCTCGTACCATCCTCGTACCATGTTCGTATGTTCCGGCCCGCTATAGACACGAACAAAACACGAATTAGACAGGTGCAAAATATGGACAAATCTTACATGTGTCGGTTTGTGAGACCGCTGATGGATTAATTGCTCAGGAAATCATCCTCTCCAGTTCCCCAATTTCCTGTCGACTGCCTTTTCCAAATCGTGTACAATAGTCATATCCATAATGTTGGCATATCCCTGGGTGGTTTTCACACTTTTGTGCCCCAACAGTTTTTGCACGGTAGTAATGTTTACGCCATTGTAGATGAGCAAAGTAGCATTGGTGTGACGGGCTGTATGGAAGGAAAGGTGTTTTTTGAGGCCGGCGCGTGTTGCAAGAACTGCCAGTTCTTTGTTGACATTCGAATTGTTCTTCAACCGGAAGAAATCATTTAGCGCGTCTTTGTATTTGCCTAGAATGTGTAATGCTTTTCCGTTGAACAGCAAATAGAGTGGCAAGCGTACTTCTACCTCAGTTTTGACCGCTCGGTAGACTAACCATGTTTTTTTTCGGATATAAACCAGGTTGTCGGCCGACAGGTTTACGAAATCCGAGTACCTCAGACCAGCGTAGCAACAAAACAGGAAAGCGTCCAGTGTCTTTTGCCATCGCCGTTCGTTTTCGTCCAACCGCAGATTCTCCAAGCAAGATAGTTCTTCGGGCGAAAGATAGGTGTGCCGGCTATCAACCGTTTTAATCCGGTACTTACGGAAGGCATACTTCTGTATTTCTATATAATCTTTGTTGATAGCCAGGTTTACCACCCGTTTCAAATGCTTCAGATGCTTGGCAATGGTGTTGATATGATATCCCCGGGCCCGTAAAAAAGCCTCAAAGCCAGTCACGAATTCAAAAGTCACATCACCAAAAGCCACATTTCGCTGGAATTGGCGTAACAGGGCCAGCGTAGACAAATGGTTACGCCGTGTACTCTCCTTAAGCGGCGCTTCGGTTACCTCCTGCCTGAAGAAGTCGATAAAAGATCCGTCGCTGCAATCGCCCTCTACGCTAGATTTCAGTAATTCAAGCGAAATCCGTTTCCCTTTTTGCCACAAGTCCAATTCCTTTTTCTCAATATCAGCCACAAACTCATAAAGCAGCCGGTTCAACGCGTCGGCATTGGGATGATTCTTTACGACCGACTTGCGCACATCCCATTGTTCGGGACGTAGATAAACCCGGGTGGAGAAATATTTCTTCCGCCTGTCCAGATAGGCTTCTACCTGTACCAATGCCGTACCTTTCCGGTTGAGGCATTTTTTTCGGTTATACACCAAACTGTAAATAATTTTACCCATAATCCATTCTTTTAGTTAATATCATGGGCAAATAAGACGTTGAAAGGACAAAAAACAATCATTTTAGCGAAAATAACATCTGTTTTAAGTCGCTCCATTCTGTCGGTAAAAAGTGATTTTCAGCATACCAGACTTTCTGCATCGAAGGGTTACAGCGGCTGTAAGTACAAATCAGGGCCGTTATTTAACATTTGTATATTAAAAAACGTATATTTATTAAACATAGTCCTAAAATACGCCCCTGCATATTGACATTAATTACCCCATTATTCAAGACTTTTAACCTGTGCAAATATGTTATTAAGCATGAAAATAGCTATTCCATTAACAAATTGATAGATTTACAAGCTTTTTTCAATAAAATAGTTGACTGATTCATATTTATTAATATATTTGCAACTCGTTAGAGTAAAGAAACAATTAATGTAAAGTTAAACTTTAAGAGAGAATTTATGAAAAGAAAATTAATGCTGTTATTGGCCTGCCTTTTTGTAGGGATAGGCTTAGCAACTGCCCAAAATCAGAACGTCACGGGTGTCGTGATTTCTGAAGAAGACGGGCAGCCAGTTATTGGAGCGTCAGTATTGGTGAAAGGCACCCAATTGGGTACTATTACCGATATAGACGGTAAATTCAACATCCCCAACGTACCAAGTTCCGCGAAAACTCTGGTAGTTTCTTTCGTGGGAATGCAGACACAAGAAGTTGAGATTCAACCGAATGTGAAAGTGATGTTGAAATCGAATACAGAAGTGCTGGACGAGGTTATGGTAGTGGCTTACGGTACTGCCAAGAAATCATCGTTTACGGGTTCAGCCAGTGTAGTTTCTTCCGATGAAATTGGTAAAATACAAAGCAGCAACGTAGCCAACGCCTTGAGTGGTAAGGTATCAGGTGTTCAGCTGAACAACGCATCCGGACAACCGGGCGCAACAGCACCCACAATCCGCATCCGTGGTATCAGCTCCATCAATGCCGGCAATGACCCGTTGGTTATCTTGGACGGTGTACCTTATGACGGTGATATGAACAACCTGTCTTCACAGGATATTGAATCAATGACCGTATTGAAAGATGCTGCTTCGAATGCCCTGTACGGTGCACGCGGTGCCAACGGTGTGATTATCATCACAACAAAAAAAGGTAACTCAGGTAAGGCACAGGTAACTGTAGATGCAAAATGGGGTTCTAACTCTCGTGGAACCCAAGACTACAACACCGTAAGCAATCCGGCTCAATATTATGAAATGTATTACGGTGCTTTGAGGAGTTACTTTATCAATAGCGAAGGTTATACACCGGCCCAGGCACATATAGCTGCCGCTACAAACATGATTGATGCAAACCCCAACAATGACTATTCGTTAGGATACAATGCATATACCATCCCCGAAGGTCAGTTACTCATCGGTTCCAACGGTAAGCTGAATCCTTATGCTGTATTAGGAAATGTTGTAGAATATGGTGGACAGCAATACCTGATCCGCCCCGACAAATGGTTGGACGAAGTTTACAACCACGGATTGCGCCAGGAATACAACGTAAATGTATCGGCAGGTACCGACAAGTCCTCTTTCTACGCATCTGTAAGCTACTTGAACAACGAAGGTATCACAGTTAATTCTGACTACGAACGTCTGACTGGCCGTTTGAAAGGTGACTATCAGGTTAAAGAATGGTTGAAAGTAGGTGCAAACATGGCCTACACTTATTATAATGCCAATTCACTGGGTGAAGACGGTTCTTCTGCATCATCTGGTAACGTATTTGCTATCGCAACCCGCATTGCCCCGATCTATCCGATGTATATCCGCGACGGTGAAGGCAACATCATGATTGACAAGAACGGTTATAAGATGTACGACTACGGTGATGGTGGAAACGGTGGATTAGCCCGTCCGTTCCTTTCGGGTTCAAACGCTTACTCGGCCAATATGTTGGACGAAAATAACGCCGAAGGTAACGCCATCAATGCAAATGGTTTCTTCGAAATACGTTTCCTCAAAGACTTTAAATTTACTTGGAACAGCAGTGTCAGCATGGCCGAAACACGCCAGACTGCCTTTACCAATCCTTACTACGGACAATATGCCAGCCAGAACGGTATGCTTTACAAATACCACATCCGCGACTTGGCTTACAACCACCAACAATTGCTGAACTGGAAACGCAGCTTCGGTCTGCACAATGTAGACGTAATGCTGGGACACGAAGCATATCGCAACAAATACTATTATTTGTATGCCAGCAAGTCAAACATGTTCGATCCCACCAACCACGAACTGGCCGGGGCCATTACCGACAACGGTAGCAACTCTTATACTACTGACTATAACACCGAAGGTTACTTTGGACGTGTACAATACGACTACGCTGAAAAATACTTCCTCTCAGGTTCTTACCGTCGTGATGCTTCCAGCCGCTTCCATCCGGATCACCGCTGGGGTAACTTCTGGTCGGCAGGTGGTGCTTGGATCATCTCCAAAGAAGATTTCTTTGATGTAGCTTGGATCGATATGTTGAAAATCAAGGCTTCTTACGGTTCGCAAGGTAACGACAACATCGGTAACTACCGTTATGTCAACACTTATACAATCGAAAACTCAGCCGGTAATCCGGCCGCTACTCCCAGCACAATGGGTAACGAGAATATCACTTGGGAAACCAACGGTAACTTCAATGCCGGTGTAGAATTTGAATTGTTCGGACAGCGCCTGAATGGTAGCGTAGAATACTTCTTGCGTAAAACTACCGACATGTTGTTCAGCTTCCCGCTTGCCCCGTCATTCGGATATAGCTCATACTATGCCAACGTAGGTGACATGCGTAACCAAGGTGTGGAAGTAGAACTGAATGCTACTCCCATCAAGACAAACGACTTGACTTGGGACATCAACGTCAACCTGACACATTACAAGAACAAAATTACCTACCTGCCCGAAAAACGTAAGACACTGGATCTGGGCGGTCATGGTGGTTATAGCAGCGGAAGCTACTTCTATGGTGAAGGATTGCCTCTGTATACATACCGTCTGCAAAAATATGCCGGTGTAAACGAAAACGGTGAAGCACTTTACTACATGGACATTACTGATAAAGACGGCAACGTAACCGGACGTACTACGACTACCAACTACTCGAACGCCACTTATTACGATTGCGGTACTGCACTTCCCGACGTTTACGGTGGATTTGGCACTAGCTTGACCTATAAAGGATTTGACGTATCAATCGACTTCAACTATCAGATTGGTGGCCAGGTTTATGATAGCGACTACGCCAGCATGATGGGCTCTCCGTCAAGCGGTAGCAAAGGTACGGCTTTCCATGCTGACTTGCTGAATGCCTGGACTCCTGAGAACCACACCAACATCCCGCGTCTGCAATTTGGTGATAGCTACACAGCTGCTTCATCCGACCGCTTCCTGACCAGCGCTTCATACCTGAACCTGCAAAACGTAAACATCGGTTATACATTACCGTCAGCAATAACCCGCCACGCAGGTATCGAAAAGATCCGCGTTTATATGTCGGGCGAAAACTTGTGGTTATGGTCCAAGCGCCAGGGTCTTGACCCGCGCCAGAGCATTACCGGTTCGGTAACTTCAGCATACTATGCTCCGATGCGCACTATCTCAGGTGGTATTACTCTGACTTTCTAACTTCAAACAACTTGTAAAAGACATAAATATGAAAAGAAATATATCGAAACTTTTAATCGGGGTCTGCCTTTCCTCGTCGGTACTGATGACAACCGGCTGTATTGAGGAAACCTTCCCCACCAATGCTGCAACCGAAGACCAGGTAACTTCTTCAGAAGAAGCTGCTTCTGCCATGCTTTGGTCCATGCATGCCATGCTCAACTCTTACGGTCTGGACGCAGACCGTAGCAACCACTACGACTGGGGATACGGTTCTGTAATGCACGTACGCGACGTGATGACTGGTGATATGGCTATCTCATCTTCAGGTTATGACCATTATTGGGCTTGGGAAGAAAACGTATACCAGGGCGAAAGCTATATCTTCAACCAGTTCGTATGGAATTTCTACTGGCGTAATGTATTGGCTGCCAACAAGCTGATTGGTGCTTTCCCGCTGGAAAGTGCATCGGATACCGAAAAAGGTTATGTAGGCGCAGCATACGCATTCCGCGCCATGCTCTATCTGGATTTGGCACGTATGTATGAGTATCTGCCCACAGACGGTACCTCAATGCCTAACGCTGCCGGCAACGATGTTACAAACCTCACAGTACCCATCGTAACCGAAAAGACTACGGAAGAAGATTCTTATAACAACCCGCGCGTTACCCGCGAGAAGATGGCTGAATTTATCCTTTCAGACCTCCAGGCTGCTGAAGAGAATATCCCGTACCTCAACAACAGCTCACGTGCATTGCCGCACTTGGATGCAGTATATGGTCTGATGGCACGCTACTATATGTGGTTGGAAGATTACGAAAACGCTAAGAACTATGCCCGCAAGGCTATCGACGAATCAGGGCTGACACCTATGACCCAGGAAGAATGCCTCAGCACTTCCAAAGGTTTCAATGACATCAACTGTTGGATATGGGGTTCACAGCTTGTAAAGGAGAATGACGTAGTACAGACTGGTATTGTAAACTGGACATCGTGGATGTCAAACGAAACATCGTTCGGATATGCCGCACAACGTACCGGTGGCCCGTACCTGATGGCCGACGCCAGCATGTACCAGCGCATGGACAACAATGACTTCCGCAAACGCATCTGGAAAGCACCTAAGGGAACCGCTCTTGAAGGAAAGACAGACTTCCTGACTTCTTCGAATGCAAAATATGGTTATTTCGGTGATTGGCTACCCACATACGCGTCTACTAAATTCCGTCCTTGCGAAGGCAATCCTGATGATGTCAACCTGGCTGCTGCCAGCGCTTACCCGCTGATGCGTGTAGAAGAAATGTATTTCATTGAAGCCGAGGCTGCCGAACATGTAGCTGCTGGTAGCGGTAAAGCATTATTGGAAACTTTCATGAATACATACCGCCTGGCAAACGATGTAGAAAATGGAGCCAAATATACTTGCACTAACGATGATGTAATAGACGAAATCGTATTCCAAAAGCGAGTAGAGCTGTGGGGTGAAGGCCAGACCTTCTTCGACATCAAGCGTTTGGACATGCCCGTTACCCGTGACTATGACGGAACAAACTTCTATGCCAACACACGTTTCAACACCTCACGTCGTCCGGCATGGATGAACTTCTGCATCGTTCAGACCGAAAAGAACAGTAACGAAGCCTTGAGAGGTTACGAAAATCCCGATCCGAGCGATGCTTATTAATTTACGATGTAACCATTTAAACGAATGTATTTATGAACAGATTATTCAAATATAGCTACATAGCTTTATCAACGGTATTTGCGCTGGGTTTCAGCGCATGTACCGAGGAGTGTGAATACACTCCGGCCCAACTCGTTGCCGACGATTGCATCAAAGCTTCGTTCACTACTGACGGTGAAGCTACCATATTGGATGCAAACTCCGAGAACAAAATAACCATCACCGTTGCTCGTGAGAAAACAGACGGAGAAGCTACCGTATCTCTGGTTCCCACCTATGTAAATGCTAGTTTCTTCCAAATACCGGCGAGTGTTACATTTGCGGCAGGAGCTTCTACCGCAACCTTCGACATTCCTTTCAGTACTGAAGGTATGGAATTGGAAGAAGAACACATGTACAGCGTAGAACTGGACGAATCGGCCATTGATCCTTATAACCAGAATACTATTGCAGTAACTAGTGGAACTGTTTTGAAACAAGCTAATTGGGATTCTTCACTGGGAGAAGGCATGTTACAATGTGCTCTGAATGGTTCCCTTCCTTGCGAAGTACTCCAGACCAGCGATGCAACCAATTGGTTTAAAGCTGTTGCACCACTTACAGAAGGTTGCGATATCGTATTCAAGGTAGATGAAAATAATAACGTCAGAGTAAGACAACAACTCTTAGGCTATCGTAATCTAGGTGCAGGTGTAGAAGCTATCTATGTTAGTTCCAATGCTTCTTATGCCAGCTACAATAAATATTACCCAGACCAAAAAGCTATTCAGGTAGCAATGAACTATGTAGGAACAACAAGTGGTTCATTGGGTACGGGAGTTTCTGTATTATACTTGCCTTAATCCGCAAAGTAGAACTAACAGATAAAAATTTCATCAAGGTGATGTGGATATCCACATCACCTTGTTTTTTTTACATTCCACCCTTTTTAGAAACCCTCCACTTCCCTTGCCTTTCTCCCCGTTAAGTTGTACTTTTGCCACCAATAACAACAAATACCCCAACGCTATGGACACCATTTTGCCTTTTCTATTACTTTGTCTCACTTCGTTCTTCACACTGACCAATCCTTTGGGGACCATGCCGGTTTTTCTTACCATGACACAGGGAATGACCGAGCGTGAGCGCCAGACGGTAGTGACACGTGCTACTGTTACAGCTTTTATCATCATCATGGTTTTCACCTTTGCCGGCCAGTTCCTTTTCAAGTTCTTTGGCATATCGACAAACGGTTTCCGTATAGCCGGTGGATTCATCATTTTCAAGATAGGCTTTGACATGCTTCAGGCACGTTATACCCCCATGAAGCTGAAAGACGAAGAAATCAAAACCTATGCCAATGATATCTCCATCACCCCGCTGGGCATCCCCATGTTATGTGGCCCTGGCGCTATTGCCAATGCCATCGTACTGATGCAGGATGCACATACATTCGAAATGAAAAGTGTATTGATAGGTTCTATCGCCTTTATCTACCTGCTTACCTATTTCATTCTGCGTGCCTCCACCCGGCTGGTCAACATCCTTGGCGAAACAGGCAATAACGTCATGATGCGCCTCATGGGCCTTATCCTGATGGTGATTGCAGTAGAGTGTTTTGTAAGCGGTGTAAAACCAATCTTGGTTGATGTCATGAAGACGGGAATGGGCACCTTGTAAACAAAAAAACAATACACTAAACCATATGTCAATAAATATTTTGCACAAATCATGGAAATACCTGCTCAGCCTGTGTTTGGGAGGATCAGCTTTCTTTTTCTGGATTAATTGCTATCCAGCCCACCTTTCTTATCAGGAACAGTTTCAACTGTTTCAGTTGGGCGCGACCTACTGGTGGGAACGTGTGTGCATACCCGGTGGAGTAGCCGATTACGTGGCCGAATTCCTGACTCAGTTCTATTATTACACATGGGCTGGCGCACTCATCATAGCCCTGTTGTACATATTTATACAGGTTATGACCTGGCTGGCTGCCCGCAAACTGAAAGCTCCGGCAAACAGCTATCCACTATCATTCCTCCTTCCGTTGCTTTTGTGGCGATTTATGACCGATGAAAATGCCATGTTGGCCTTCGCTATCGCACTAATTGCCACCCAACTCTGCATTCTGGCCTATAACCAACTATACAAACGAAGCAACCGCCTGTTTTTTACGTTCATTGCATTGCCGACACTTTATTGGATCGCAGGACCAGTACACTATCTGTTAGCAATATGGATAATTTACTGCGAGTACCGGGAGTATTCCCGCCACCATACGTGGTTTGAAGCCAGTGCCATCATCACAGTCACTATCTTATGGAGTGTAGCTTGTCCGCTACTAGCCAGTATGTGGGTACAGTATCCGCTACAACGGCTGTTTTGGGGTATAAGCTACCATCGCTATCCCACCATCATACCGCCTACACAAACCGTAACAGCGTTGCTATTGCCTTTGCTACCCATAATCATGGCTGCTGGAACGCGCCTAAAAAGCTGCATAATCCATCCCCTACGCACAGGAATAATACTGGTCATTGCCGTGAGCGTGGCCGGATATTGGGCTGTGCGTTCCGGCTGCGACATGGCTAAGGAAGAAACAATGGAGTACGATTACTTGGCTCGCAACGCCCAGTGGCATGACATCATTGCGAAAGCCGAAAAAACACATCCCAGCTCTCCGTTGGGGGTAACATGTCTCAATCTAGCTCTGGGCATGACTGGGCAATTGGGCGACCGTATGTTCGAGTTTTTCCAAAACGGCGTAGATGGTTTGCTACCCGACTTCCGCAGAGATTTCATTCTCCCCTTACCAGTCAGTGAGGCCTACTACTACCTGGGTATGGTCAACACAGCTCAGCGGTTCACATTTGAAGCCATGGAATCCATTCCCAATCATCGCAAAAGCACCCGATGCATAAAACGACTAGCCGAAACTAACCTGATAAACGGCCAATACAAAGTAGCAGCCAAATACCTGCGTGCCCTGCAAAAAACGCTGTTCTACAAAGATTGGGCAAACGAAGCTATGACCTATCTGAACAATGAAGCCAAAATAAACGCACATCCCTTGTGGGGACGTTTAAGACAACTACGCTATAACGAAGACTTCCTATTCAGCGAACGCGAAAAGCCCGAAATGCTGGGACTTCTTTACCAGCACAATCACAGCAATCGCTTGGCTTTTGAATACATGCTAGGATATCTACTACAAGAACGCGACCTGCAACGCTTCATGAAATATTACCCGTTAGGCAAAGATGCCGGTTACGACCATATTCCCCGCAGCTATCAGGAAGCGTTGGTATATGTATGGACTCAGTCACACAAATCGTTCCAGGGAATGCCGTGGAGCATTTCTCCTCAAATAGCTCGTAACATAACCGAATTTGCACGTATCTATACTTCGCAACCCGGAGCAAAAGGCTTACTACAAGCTCGTTTCAAAGATACCTATTGGTATTACCTACTAATGGGACACAACTAGTCGTTCTCCGAAGGAGGCAAACACCATTCAACAAACATCCGCATCACAATGAAAAATATCTGTATCTATATCATCATCTTCTTCTGCCTGATAGCTTGCAATCATCCGGTCAGTTCACCCGAAACGGTCGACGCGTGGCCGGAGATTTATCCGGATTATTTGGGCGTAACCATTCCCGCCACCATCGCTCCCATGAACTTCTGTGTAAAAGACAGTGCGTGCGAACGCATTGACGTAACAGTAACAGGCGGAAAAGAAGGCAGCCTGCACGTCAATGATAGAATCCTATCATTTCCACCGAAGGCTTGGCGCGCACTTCTGGAAAGTAACCGGGGCGATAGTCTGCTGTTTACGGTTGCCGTTTACCACAATGGCCGCTGGACACAATACCGACCGTTTAGCATGTACGTCAGCCCATACCCCATCGACTATGGAATTGTGTACCGTAAGATTGCCCCCGGCTACGAAGTATATAGCCACATGGGCATTTACGAGCGCCAGCTCTCTACCTTCAAAGAACGAGCCTTGCTGGAAAACACCATGGTCACCGCCATGTGCATCAACTGCCACTCGTTCAACCGTACTGACCCCAGCCACCTGAGCCTGCACATCCGGGGTGAGCACGGTACCACGCTGATGCAGATTGACGGCAAACAAGAATTCCTAAACACCAAGACCGACTCTACCCTGTCGGCCTGCGTATATCCATACTGGCATCCCAGCGGCAAATACATCGCCTACTCGGTAAACGACACCCGACAAGGTTTCCATGCCGTAAAGGACGAACGTATCGAAGTGTTCGACCTTGCCTCTGATATCGTTATCTACCACCCAGCCACCCACCAATTATTGCGCACCCCACTGTTGGAAAAAAAAGAAACGCTGGAAACCTTCCCTGCCTTCTCGCCCGACGGCCACAAACTCTACTTCTGCCAGGCTCGTACACAACCCATTCCTGAAAGCTACCAGGAAATACGCTACAACTTGTGCAGTATTGACTTCAACCCTCAAGACGGAACCTTTGGCGACCATATCGACACACTGGTGAACGCTGCCGCACAAAACAAAAGCATATCATTTCCACGACCTTCCTACGACGGCAAATACCTGATGTACACACTGTCCAACTATGGGAATTTCTCCATCTGGCACAAAGAAGCCGACCTGTGGTTACTCAACTTGGCCGACGGTTCCACCCGTACACTGGACGAAGTCAACAGCCCCGATACGGAAAGTTTTCACAACTGGAGCAGCAATTCTCATTGGTTTGTATTTTCCAGCCGCCGAGGCGATGGACTATACACCCGTCTTTATCTGTCGTGCATAGACGACATGGGAAAAGCCAGCAAGCCATTCTTGTTACCACAAGAAGAACCGTGGACATACTATGACCGTTCCGTATATTCCTACAACGTACCCGACTTTACCAACCAGCCGGTTTCACTGCCTCTCCGACAGACAGAACGGGGCATCGTATCCGACAAACGGATACAAATAAAAATACGCCAATAGACATCCGCACGGTAATGCTGTTCTTTAATATGACAAAAGGATAAAATAGTATCGTTCTGTTGCACAATAATCACCTACCTTTGCACCAGCAACAATACCATAAAAACAGCATCGTATGAAAAAAATCGGATTTGCGGCTGCGTTAATGGCAGCAGGGTTGTTTTCGGCTTGCGGAAGTGCTTCGCAAAAAGCACAGGATAAAGCAGAAACAGTAGCCGTTCGTACGGCAGAGACTCAGAAATTACTGGACAATTTAAAAGCAGTACCTACGAAAGGTATCATGTTCGGACACCATGACGATACCGTCTACGGCATCGGTTGGGAAGGTGATGAAGGACGTTCGGATGTACAGAGTGTGTGCGGCGACTATCCCGCCGTCATCAGTTTCGACCTAGGAGAACTGGAACTGGGTGGCGAAGCCAGCCTCGATAAAGTACCTTTCGACAAAATACGGAAAGAAATTGTAAACCAATATCACCGCGGCGGGCTGGCCTCACTGAGTTGGCATGCACGCAACCCCAAAACAGGCGGCGACGCTTGGGATGTAACCGACACTACCGTTGTGAAATCTATCTTGCCCGGCGGCGCCAACCACGAGAAATTTGCCGGCTGGCTGAAACGTATGGCTGACTTCCTGAATTCCATCCAAACGGCCGAAGGTACAAAAGTACCCGTTTTGTTCCGTCCCTGGCACGAACATACAGGTAGTTGGTTCTGGTGGGGCCAAAACCTTTGCACGGATGATGAATACAAAGCCCTGTGGCACATGACAGTAGACAGTCTGCGCGCCCATGGCGTAGACAACGCCCTTTACGCCTATTCTCCGGGGAGTGAGCCCAACGATACTACCCAGTACCTGAAACGCTATCCGGGCGACGACTTGGTAGACGTAATCGGCTTTGACACTTACCAGTTCGACCGCGACACTTATCTGGCCAACCTCGACAAATCACTTGCTATTGTGGCCGACATTGCCAAAACACATAATAAGGTAATGGCAGTAACCGAAACCGGTTACGAAGGCATCCCCGATGCCCAATGGTGGACCGGTACCCTGCTTCCGGCCATCGAAAAATACCCCGTAGCTTACGTGCTGGTATGGCGCAACGCACGCGAACGGGTAACCCACTTCTATGCCCCCTATCCGGGACAGGCTTCGGAAAAAGATTTTGTGGACTTCTACAACCACCCGAAGACATTGTTTGCAGCCGACATCAACTTATACCAATAATATAAAAATAGAATCAGATATGGATACTTTCAAAGAAAGAGTGAACGAACTCTTCCGCAAACACGAAGAGCTCATCACACGAAAGAACATTGCCGAAGAAAACGGAAACGGTATTTACACCCGCTATAAATATCCCGTAGTAACAGCCGCCCACACACCTGTATTCTGGCGCTACGACCTAGACGAAAAGACCAACCCCTTCCTGATGGAACGCATCGGCGTAAATGCCGCCATGAACTCGGGTGCCATCAAGTGGAACGGCAAATACTTGCTGGTAGTACGTGTGGAAGGAGCCGACCGCAAGTCGTTCTTTGCCGTGGCTGAAAGCCCCAACGGAATCGACAATTTCCGTTTCTGGGACTACCCCATTACCATGCCCGAAGACGTGATTCCGGCTACCAACATCTACGACATGCGACTCACCGCCCACGAAGACGGCTGGATATACGGTATCTTCTGTGCCGAACGCCACGATGATAACGCCCCCGCCGGTGACCTCTCGGCAGCTACGGCTACGGCGGCCATCGCCCGTACCAAAGATCTGAAGAACTGGGAACGCCTGCCAGACTTGAAAAGCAAAAGCCAGCAGCGCAACGTGGTGTTGCATCCCGAATTCGTAAACGGGAAATATGCCCTCTACACTCGTCCACAAGATGGATTCATCGACGCAGGAAGTGGCGGTGGTATAGGCTGGGCACTGGTAGATGACATGACACATGCCGAAGTAAAAGAAGAAACCATCATCGACCGCCGCTACTATCACACCATCAAGGAAGTGAAGAACGGCGAAGGCCCGCACCCCATCAAGACGCCCAAAGGATGGTTGCATCTGGCACACGGCGTACGCGGATGTGCTGCCGGATTGCGCTACGTGCTCTACCTGTATATGACTTCGCTCGAAGACCCGACCAAAGTCATTGCATCGCCGGCTGGTGCTTTCATGGTACCCGAAGGTGAAGAACGCGTGGGCGACGTAAGCAACGTACTCTTTACCAACGGCTGGATTGCCGACGAAGACGGCAAAGTGTTCATCTATTACGCTTCGTCGGACACACGCATGCATGTTGCCACCTCGACCATCGACCGTCTGGTAGACTATTGCATGAACACACCTGCTGACGGTTTCTGTTCATCGGCTTCGGTAGAAACCCGTAAGAAGCTGATTGAAAAGAACCTGAAAATCATGTCAACCCTCTAAGGGAACAACACTTTTTTATAGAGAAATATAAGGATTCACCACGGATTGTACGGATTACCCCGCAGGACATGCCGGCCACGGACAAAGATGCTCTGAGGAAATCCGGGCAATCTGTGGCAAATGCTTTGACACGATTTCTCCATCTTCCATTGATCACAGCCGGCCCTGCACGGCATATACTAAAACCTCATCCATACCTCATACCGAAAAGAATATCATGGCAACACTGAAAGAGAAAATAGGCTACGGCTTTGGAGACATGTCTTCCTCCATGTTCTGGAAGATATTCTCTTATTACTTACCCTTCTTCTATTCCAACATTTTTGGCCTGAGCCTGGCCGACGCCGGCGTGCTGATGCTGGTAACCCGTATCTGGGATGCCGTTTCGGACCCGATGATGGGCGTCATTGCCGACCGCACCCATACCCGTTGGGGCAAATACCGCCCCTACCTGTTGTGGATGGCAGTCCCATTCGCCGTAGCAGGTATCCTGCTATTCACTACTCCCGACATGAGTCCTACCGGCAAACTGATCTGGGCTTACGTCACCTACATCCTCATGATGACCGTCTATACGGGCATCAACGTGCCCTACGGAGCCATGTTGGGTGTCATGACCGATGATTCGAATACAAAGACCGTTTTCTCTTCCTACCGTATGTTCTTTGCCTATGGCGGAAGTTTCATTGCCCTGGGGGCCTGGGAACCGTTGTGCAACTGGTTCGGTTCGATGGAGTACAGCCCGACCGCCAGCTGGCAATATGCCATGATTGTCATTGCCTGTTTCTGCCTCATAGGCTTCCTGCTCTGCTTCAGCATGACGCGCGAACACGTCAAGAGCGCTGCTTCCAAGTCGGTGGGCAAAGACATGAAATCGCTGGTGCGCAACACCCCCTGGTGGATTCTGAACGGCGCCGCCCTGTTGTCGAACTCATTCAATACCGTACGCGGCGCTACGGCAGCCTATTTCTTTAAAGACTACATCAGCGCCAACGCTTTCCTCGATTTCGGAGTGTTCAACCTGGCATTGTATGCCGGCCTGTTCCTCATGGTGGGTGAGGTATGCAACATGATTGGTGTGGCACTGGCCGTACCTTTCTCCATGCGACTGGGTAAAAAGTCCACCTACATATTCTCACTGGTATGTCTGGTAGTGTTCAGCGTTATCTTCTTCTTCATTCCCAACACCACGACCGGCTGGTGGCTGATGATGCTCTTCCAGATTATCATTTCCGTCTTTACCGGTATCATCTCGCCGCTGGTATGGAGCATGTATGCCGACGTGGCCGACTATGCCGAACACAAAGACGGTACAGCATCCACCGGACTTATTTTCTCATCGGGTTCCATGGCCCAGAAGTTTGGCGGAGCATTTGCCGGATGGGCTGTCATGGCACTATTGGCCGTCTTCGGTTACAACACCGCCGAAGATGCCGTACAGACACCCGAGGCACTCGACGGGCTGAAATACCTGATGAGTTTCATTCCCGCAGCCATTGCAGCACTCTCCATCCTGATGCTGTTCATCTATCCGCTTAACAGGCACAGAATGGAAGCCATCAATGCCGACCTGAAATTGAAACGTAAAGGATAATGTAAACATCCGGCAGGCATAGGTACAGCCTCGGAGGATACACACCTTACCCTCCGAGCCTAAGCCACCTATCCTCCGTGCCTAGGCATTCCATCCTCCGTGCCTTCCCGGCACCCTTAAGACGCCGAAACAAACAAAAGAATAACCAACCTCTGAAAATAACCGAATATGGATATACAGAAACTCAGACAAGAAATGCAGGAAGAACTGACCGGCAACATTCTTCCCTACTGGATGAACAAGATGACCGACCATACCAACGGCGGTTTCTACGGACGCATTACCGGTACCGAAGTGTTGGAGCCCGAAGCTGAAAAGGGTGCCATTCTGAATGCCCGTATCCTGTGGACCTTCTCGGCTGCCTACCGTCTGTTCAGAAAAGAAGAATACCTGGCAACCGCCACACGTGCCAAACGCTACCTCATCGACCACTTCTATGATACCGAATACGGCGGTGTCTACTGGTCGGTCGACTATAAAGGCCAACCTCTTGACACCAAAAAGCAGATATACGCCCTAGGATTTGCCATCTACGGCCTCAGCGAATACCACCGTGCCACGGGCGATGCCGAAGCACTGGACTATGCCGTCCGTCTTTTTGAAAGCATTGAGCAACACAGTTTCGATGCCCGGAAAAACGGCTATTGCGAAGCCCTCACCCGCGAGTGGGGCGAGATAGCCGACATGCGCCTCAGCGAAAAGGACGAAAACGAGCGCAAGACCATGAATACCCACCTGCACATCCTCGAACCTTACGCCAACCTTTACCGCGTGTGGAAGGACAGCCGTCTGGAAAAACAACTGCGCAACCTCATCGTGCTATTCATCGAAAAGATTCTGAATCTGGAAACCGGTCATCTGGAACTGTTCTTCGACGACGACTGGGTAAGCAAATACCGTTTGATGTCTTACGGACACGATATCGAAGCCTCCTGGCTCATACACGAGGCCGCGTTGGTGCTGGGCGACACGGCATTGCTGGAGAAAGTAGAACCGCTGGTGGAATACATCGCCGCAGCCGCCGACGAAGGTCTTATGCCCGACGGAAGCATGGTGTACGAAACATTCTGCGACCAAGATAAGACCGACACCGACCGTCATTGGTGGGTGCAGGCCGAAACCGTAGTGGGACACGTCAACCTTTTCCAACATTTCGACGACTCGGTATCACTCCAAAAGGCTTTCCGGTGCTGGGACTTTATCAAGCAGCACCTCATCGACCGACAGAATGGCGAATGGTACTGGAGCGTACGTGCCGACGGTACAATAAACACCACCGACGACAAGGCCGGTTTCTGGAAATGCCCCTACCACAACGGACGCATGTGTATGGAGATTATCGAACGATTCTCATAACCCATAAGCAATTCTAAAAACAGAAAGAAAGATATGAAGAAAAAACTGGTTAGTGTTTCATTGATAATGTGGATGATGGGACTGGTGCTGCATGCGCAGTCCCTGTATCCCGACTTCAGCAAACTGAACTTCGGATGCGACGGCAACAGCATCACAGCCGGAGAACAATGGTCGAAAACCGTGGTAGACCTCTTGGGATTTGCCACACACCACAACGTAGCCGTAGGATCGGCCACCTGGGCATGCCACCCTGACACGCAGGATTATGGCTCGGACGACTTTGCCGGTATCTCAGGAGGATGGCAACCCACCAATGACAGGAAGGAACTACAAATGCGCCACAACAACGTGGCAAAAGTACACATACAGAAATTCATTGCCGAAGTAGAGAGCGGTGCCTACCCCGTGCCCGATGTATTCGTGTTCTCCATGGGCACCAACGACAACAACCTGGGCAGTGCCGCCGAAGCCCTGAAAGGCAAGACACTGGACGATGTGGACGTGACTACCATGGCCGGTGGCGCCCGCTGGGCCATACAGACCATTCTGGAGCACTATCCCAAATGCCGCGTGTTTGTATGCACCCCCATACAGACTGGCGACACGGAGCATAACCGTAAGAATCTGGAGAAAATCGCTATCCTGCGCGAACTGTGCCAGGCACTATCGGTACAACTGATAGACTGCTATTCGGAAAGTGGCATCACCGAGAAGTTTGAACAGCCTTCGGGCAGAGGACGTTACCTGCGCGACGGTCTGCATCCCGATGTGGAAGGCCAGCAGCTGATGGGCCGCTACATTGCCAAAGAGATACGCAACAATTTCTTTTAAAGCCAACGAAAAATCAACCCCTGGGAATAATTAGAGGAACGAGCACAGTTCCTCAAGGCTCCGCACATGATACGTGGGACGGAAAGGCAAGTCGGTGTGCCCGGCTGGATCGTAATACACCTGATCCATGCCCACACCGGCCGCACCTGCCACATCGTTTTCCCAACTGTCGCCTATCATGAGTGATTCGTGCAACTGTGACTGAGTAGCCGAAAGAGCAAAATGGAATATCTGGGGCCAAGGTTTCAGCACCCCGATATCGTCAGACAGTACCACCTTCCTGAAATAACCGTCAATGCCCGCCGAACGCATCTTGTGACATTGCAACTCCTGAAATCCGTTAGAGAGGATATACAGATGGTAGCGGGACGACAGATAGTCGAGCACTTCGCGGGCATGAGGCGTCAGCTTGCTTTTGGTGGGAATCACTTCAAAGAAACTAACCGAGAAATCGTGGGCCAGCTTGGCATCGTCCGCTCCCACGGCCTGCAACGGATAGAGGAAGCGCTGTCGGTTGAGTTCTTCTTTCGTTACCTTACCGTCGGCATACCCCTGCCAGAGTTCGTGATTGCGCTGCTGGTAAAGGGAATAAAAATGTTCGAAAGAAGTAAAATACCGGTCGTAACCATACCGGGCATACATTTCCTGAAACGTATCGCTTGCATTTTCAGAAAAAGCCCATAGTGTATCGTCGAGGTCGAAAAAGAGATTCTTGTACACGGGAGGAGGGGTTGATAATGAATGAATGGTTTATATCAATGCAAAACAATAAATGGTTAATGACGGGTGGTTACGGAATCCGGCATCAGACTTGACCGCTTCCTGTCAACCATTCATCATTAACCATTTACCGTTAATAACAGGCGATAATCCTTACTTCACTTGGATAACCAGGTACTTGGATACGCTCCAGAAGTTCTGCGGATTGGTAATCTTCAAAATGAGCTGGCCTTTGCTATCGGCTTCGAGGGCGTAAGAACCTGCCGGATGTGTAGTCAGGATGTCGGCATCCTTGCTATACAACTTGATTTCCTTGGTAGTACGGATGTCGATCTGCGTGAAGTAATCCTTGTTGATATCGGCATCTTCCATTACCTGACCTTTCTTGAAGAGTCCGCCGCTGGTAAGGATACGCTGGTCTTTCAGCTCTTTCTTGGTGCCGAATACAAACCAAGCCGTATTGAGCGCCTTGTCCTGCTCGGCAACCGTCTGTGCCTTGGCCTCGTTTTCGGCTGTCAGGGCTTCTTTATCGGCCGACAAGCCAGTTACGGCAGCATCCAGCTCCTGTATGCGTATGTTCTTGGAAGCCAGTTCGGCCTGCAATTCTTCAATACGTTGCGTTTTCTCTACCAGTTCTTTGGTGAGCGAGTCAATCGCTTTCTTCAACTGGGTGGAGTTGGTACGGCTCTTTTTAAGCATATCCTGTAACTTGGCTATCTGTGCCTTGTTTTCTTCCATCTGCTTGCGGATGAATTCTATGTCCGAAGCAATTTGCTGACGGGCACTTTTCGAGCCTTCGCCCACGGCACCGCGTTGCAAGTCCACACGGTTTTCGGCCGCATTGATTTCACGGAATCCTTCGGATACTTCGTTGAAGGTGCCCATCATCTCGTCGAGTTCGGCATCACGTTCGTTCAGCACAGCCAGAAGCGAATCGTTCTGAGCTTTAAGCTCCTTACTACCACCGGTAAGTCCGTCACACGAAGCCAACATGGCTGCTCCTACCATCAAAATTGCTAACTTTTTCATACGCTTTCGTTTTTCGTTATTAGTTAATAAAGTTGTTTGTCAGTCATCTACTCCTGACACAAGTATTACGATCTCGCCCCGGGGTTCGTTGGCCGTAAAATGTTCGACCAGTTCGGCCAGGGTTCCGCGCACGGTTTCTTCGTGCACTTTCGATATTTCTCTCGCAACGGCCGCCTGCCGGTCGGCACCAAAGAACTCGGCAAACTGTGCCAAGGCCTTTACCAGCCTGTGTGGCGACTCATAAAACACCATAGTACGCGTCTCACCAGCCAATGCCTTCAGACGTGTCTGGCGCCCCTTTTTCTGAGGAAGAAAGCCCTCGAAACAAAAACGGTCGCAAGGCAAGCCCGACGATACCAGGGCGGGGACAAAAGCCGTAGCTCCCGGAAGGCACTGCACTTCGATGCCGTTACGCACACATTCGCGCACCACCAGAAAGCCGGGGTCGGAAATGCCCGGTGTACCGGCATCGGAGACCAAAGCCACCGTTTCGCCGGCCTTCAGTCTATTAATAACGCTTTCAACCGTTTTATGTTCATTGAATTTGTGATGCGACTGCATCGGTTTCTTAATTTCGAAGTGTTTCAGCAGTATACCCGAGGTGCGCGTATCTTCGGCCAACACCAAATCGGCTTCCTTAAGCACCTGAATGGCGCGGAAAGTCATGTCATCCAAATTTCCTACCGGAGTAGGCACTACATATAGTTTTCCCATATCTCCAAAGTCTGTTCGTTAAGGTCTTGGTACCGCTTCAGTTAAAATACTTGTGCAGCAATTCCACAAAGTCGGCAACGGCCGGATTGTCGTCGTCAGCCTGCACCTCGGCAGCAAAAAGCTCCAGGGCGCTGTTCAGCGTGGGGGCATCGCCCAAACGACGCAACACCTCGTTCATGCGTGCCGCATCGCCACCAAACAGTTCGCGCGTGAAGCGGAACGAATCGTTCAGGCTGATGGCGTGACGCAAATCGGTTGCCGGACGGATACGTTCGGCCAGAATGGGAGCTGCCGCAGGTGACGGTTCGGACACGGACGGCCGAGGGTCTGGAACAGGATTTTCCTCCACAACGGGCGGAACAGACACGGGCTCTTCGGCTGGCTGGGGCTGGCTGACGGGAGGCTGAGGCACATCGGGTACAGGAGCTACCGGTTCGACGGCCGGTTGCGGCTGCTGCATTTCGGGTGCCGGTTGCAACGCTTCGGCCGGAGAGGGCTGCACTTCCAGTTGCTCCCTCAGGGCATCGAGCCTTGCTTTCAGCTGGCCGATGTTACGGCATGCCACCCGGCACAAGGCGGGATCGGCATTTACAGTAATGGCCTGTACGAGACATTTCAGCTCGCGCACATCCAGTTCAATATCGTTCAACAAGTCTTGCATACTGACTACACAATGCTATGATAACGCCACAAATGTAGAAATAAATAATGAAAAAATCCTGTAAAGCCGCCAAAAGTGTTACTTTTGTGCCAAAGAATGCCCGGACAACCGGAAACACGTCTTTGGGAGCCGTTGCAAATGCCTGTAAATCAACGTTTGCTTCTAACAGGTTGGAAGCGCGCTCGTAACAGGTTAGAAGCGTGCTCGCAACAGGTCAGAAGTACGGCCGTAACAGGTCGGAAGCAAAACCCTTACAGAAGGGCGCCGCAAAGGCCGTTGGCAAAGCCGCCGTACCGGGTATGGAAGATGAGACAACACGTGCCTCCGTGCACCTTATATTCTATAAACAACAGCAATGGTACTATTCTCGGAAGACCACATCCACGAAACAAAACGCAGGGGACGGATTGAAGTCATCTGCGGTTCGATGTTCTCCGGCAAAACGGAAGAACTTATCAGACGCCTGAAACGGGCCAAGTTTGCACGCCAGCGCGTGGAAATTTTCAAACCGGCTCTGGACACCCGCTATTCGGAAGCCGACGTAGTGTCGCACGACAGCCACGCCATTGCCTCAACCCCGATAGAGTCGTCGGCCAGCATCCTGCTGCTGACCTCGGAAATAGATGTAGTGGGCATTGACGAAGCCCAGTTCTTTGACAACGGACTGATTGACGTATGCAACCAGCTGGCTGACAATGGCGTAAGGGTTATCGTGGCAGGCCTCGACATGGACTTCCGCG
>ENA-OOXJ01000670-OOXJ01000670.1-human-gut-metagenome-genome-assembly--contig:-NODE-670-length-26896-cov-3.828732_pt1 | contig 26896 bp, 25 predicted proteins | sample MGYA00241587_ERZ501343 | MGnify/ENA primary metagenome ERZ501343 (study PRJEB25962, sample SAMEA2042918) | human gut metagenome | biome: human gut; feature: human-associated habitat; material: faeces... | reverse complement strand
GAGTCGGGCGCCGTGGGCGACCTCGTCATCCGCCGCAACCGTTTCGTCAATGCGCTCACGAGCCTCTACCAGTTTACCGAGGGAGTGATTTCCATCTACCCCGTAATACCCTCGCCCCGCACCGCGGCAGGCTATTTCCACGGCGGACGCCCGGGAGCCATCAGCATAACCGACAACGAGTTCGACCAGTTTGAGTCGACGCTGCTCTACGCCAAGTCGGTCGACGGCCTGCTGTTCCGTGACAACGTCATCAGGCGCAATGCCGACTTTGCCCCTCTCCGTCCCGGCTGCCGGCCCGTCGTTTTGGAGCATACGCGCCGCGCCGTCGTCGTGGGCGAAGGGCTCCACGTGCCGCCACCCACGCCCAACCGCCCGCTGTCGCGCTGATTGCGCCGCAGGCATATGTATCCCCGGCCGCAGGCTTCCTTTTGCCCGCGGCCGGGGATATTTCGTTTGAGGCCACGCACCCGGCTGAACGAAAAAGCCGCACGACCCGTCGCGGGCCATGCGGCTTTATCCATCAAAATTCAAACTGTAATTATAAAGAAATTAAGATCTCCTGCTTAATCGAGGTTGCCCAGCTTGTTGTCGGAACCAAGCACCTCTACAATCTTGTGCTCGTAGAGCTTCTTCATGTTGTCGCGGGCCGGGCCGAGGTATTTGCGCGGGTCGAATTCGCCCGGCTTCTCGGCAAAGACGCGACGGATGGCGGCAGTCATGGCCAGGCGCGAGTCGGAGTCGATGTTAATCTTGCAAACGGCGCTCTTGGCGGCCTTGCGGAGCTGCTCTTCGGGGATACCTACGGCATCGGGCAGCTTACCACCGAACTTATTGATGGTGTCGACCTCTTCCTGGGGCACCGACGACGAACCGTGGAGCACGATGGGGAAGCCGGGGAGCTGAACCATGATGGCGTCGAGCACGTCGAAAGCCAAGGGGGGCGGAACGAGACGGCCGTTGGCGTCGCGCGTGCACTGCTCGGGCTTAAACTTGTAGGCGCCGTGCGACGTACCGATGGAGATGGCCAGGCTGTCTACGCCCGTTTTGCTTACGAAGTCGACCACTTCTTCGGGCTTCGTATAGTGCGATTCCTCGTGGGCCACTTCGTCCTCAACGCCGGCCAGGACGCCCAGCTCGCCTTCGACCGTTACGTCGAACTGGTGAGCGTAGTCGACCACCTTCTTCGTCAGGGCTACGTTTTCGTCGTAGGGCAGTGCGGAACCGTCGATCATCACCGAGCTGAAGCCCATGTCGATGCAGCTCTTGCAGAGCTCATACGAATCGCCGTGGTCCAGGTGCAACACGATTTCGGGGTGGTTGCAGCCCAGCTCCTTGGCATACTGCACGGCACCCTCGGCCATATAGCGAAGCAACGTCTGGTTGGCATACTGACGAGCTCCCTTGGAAACCTGCAAAATCACCGGGCTCTTCTTTTCGGAAGAAGCCTGAATGATGGCTTGCAGCTGCTCCATATTGTTGAAGTTGAACGCAGGAATGGCATACCCGCCGTTGATGGCTCTTTTGAACATTTCCCGGGTATTTACCAAGCCCAGGTCTTTGTAATTAACCATAATAAAAAACGATTTAAACGTGAATGATTATTTCTACTCGCAAAATTACACAATCCATGGCGTTCCGAAAAATTTCTTGCCCACTTTTTGCCGACGGCTGTTCATTATTCGGAAACCCGCTTATGGGCGGCGGCGGAAAGCGCCGTCGCGCCATTCGTAGGTCAGCTCGCGCAAAAAGAGCGCCACGTCGCGGCGGTCGTCGGCCGTGAGGCCGTCGGTGGAAAGGCTCAGGACGAGGCGTCCCTGCCCGTCGTCCCAGCGGGCACAGACGTGAGCCGGCTGCAGCTTGTCGAGCAATGCGCGGCGCTCGTCGGCCGTTGCCGTATCGGCCGGCTGGTAAAAGTCGGGTGCAGCGGGCAGCGGAAACGTCTGCCCCGCCGGCAACCAGTCGGTGCGGTAGAACGCAACGTCGGTCGTGGCGGCCGGCGTGCGCAACGTACGCAGCAGGAGCAGCACGGTGTCGGCCGGCGCCGTCAGGCGGACGAGCTCCCACGTGCTCACCGGCGTCGGTTGCAGCAACAGGTGGCGCTCGGTTTTCTTTTCGAGCAGCGACGTGCCACCATACAGATTTTCCACCTCGGCCCGCTGACCGGCATTATATAAGTCCGACAGGTCCAGGCGGTCGCTCCGCCCGAGCAACGGCATGACCTCGCGCGGAGCCGAGGCAAAGAGGCTGTCCATCGGCTGCGCCCCGAGCGGGACGAAACATGCTGCAGCCACGAGGAATGTGAGGAGATAACGCTTCATACCGGTGCAAACTTACAAATATTTTTCCATCCGTCAGCCACGTGGCCGCCGCATCGTCGCGCGTATGCTGCCAGCCCGGCGCAATATGCCGGCCTCCCGGCGCCCCCACAAGCCGGCAGCCGCCCGCAGCAAGCCGGGGCGCGGGACGTGAAAACAAAAAGCACCGGCGCAGGGGCAAAGCGGAGGAGCACGGGCAAAAGGGGTTGCGCTTTTTTCGGGGCATTTCTTTGAACTTTGCGGAGAATGTCGTATCTTTGCAGCCACAACAGCCATTACACAAACTGTTACCAGACACTCAACAACGTATACAACTAAAAACTACATAGCAAAAATGAAAAAAGGCATTCATCCCGAAAATTACCGTCCCGTGGTATTTAAGGACATGAGTAACGGCGATATGTTCCTCTCGCGCTCCACGTGCAAGACGAACGATACCGTAGAATTCGAGGGCGAAACCTATCCTGTGGTGAAGCTCGAAATTTCCAGCTCTTCGCACCCGTTCTACACGGGCAAGTCGAAACTCGTCGACACGGCCGGCCGCGTAGACAAGTTCATGAGCCGCTACGGTAAGTCCCGCAAGCAATAAGAAAACGTCATTCCAAGTGATTTTTTAAAGGGTTAATACAATCTCATGGAAGGCTGGTCGTGTCTGTGAAGATGCGGCCAGCCGCTTTTCTATACAGCCGGTCGCAGCATGAAACAGTCTGAACAGTCCGGGCAACGCCCCCGACGGCACAGACGGCCTGCCCGGTGATGCCGCAACCGGCCACACACATCCGACGCATGGAAACAACACATTCGCCTCACGCACTGGCGCTGCGATGCGCCCCCCTGCCGGTGGTACGCATCGGCTTCGTGGGCCTGGGCCAGCGCGGCATGAAAACGCTCGAACGCTACACCATCCAGCAAGGCTGCGCCATCACGCTGATGGCCGAAATCGAACAAGAGCGGCTCGACGCTGCCAACGACGTCCTGCTCCGCGCCGGACGACCGGCCGCCCGCACGGTTTGCGGCCCCGAGGCCTGGCGCAGCGTGTGCGAGGCAGACGACGTCGACCTGGTCTACATCTGCACGGAATGGAGCTCCCACTGCCGCATGGCCGTCTGCGCCATGGAGCACGGCAAGCACGTGGCCGTAGAGGTGCCGGCGGCCATGAGCGTCGAGGAGTGTCGCCTGCTGGTGGCCACGGCCGAGCGCCGGCAACGCCATTGTTTCATGGCCGAAAACTGCTGCTACGACCGTTTTGCCCTGGCCACGCTCGAAATGGCCGGGCGCGGACTCTTTGGCGAAGTGACCCACTGCGAAGGTGCCTACATCCACAACCTGCGCGAAACGTTCGGCCTCGCTCCGTCGCATTCCGACGAGGCAAAACGCCGCTGGATGGAGCGCTCGTGCGCCAGCCACGGCGGCAACCCCTACCCCACGCACGGCATGGGTCCCATCGGCTGGCTGCTCGGCCTGCACCGCGGCGACCGGCTCGACTACATCGTATCGCTCACGACGAACGGACGCGGCCCCGACGCGATGGCGGGCCGCGTCAACACATCGCTGCTGCGGACGGTCAAAGGCGCCGGCGTGCTGTTGCAGCTCGACGTCATGACGCCCCGCCCGTACAGCCGCATCCAAACGATATGCGGCACCGAAGGCTACGCACAGAAATATCCCCTGCCCACCCTCTCCACACGCGAGACGGGAGGCGTCCTGACGGCCGACGAGGCCTTGCGCGAAGCCGCCCGCTACGAAACGAGTCCGGCCTCGCGCTGCTGGCTCGAAGGGCATGCCCGCCACGTGCCCAACGAAATGAACTACGCCATGGACGCCCGCCTCATCTACTGCCTGCGGCACGGCCTGCCGCTCGACATCGACGTTTACGACACGGCTGAATGGTCGTGCCTGACGGAACTGAGCGAAATCTCCGCCCGCGAAGGAAGCCGCCCTGTGCCCGTGCCCGACTTTACAAACGGTCGCTGGGACCTCCTGCACGGCCACCGCTTCTATACCGCCGACAGCGCCAACTGACGCCCATGCAAAAAAACCGCCGGCAGCCTGCCATCCCGTCCATCGTGGCGGGATTTATATTTCTTCCTCGTTCCGTTTACACCTGATACACCTCGGGAGGATAGGCCACCTCCACCAGCGAAAGCGCACAAGCCGGCACCGAATCGCCCGCCGCACAACGGTTGCGCGCCTCGACAACGCTGCGAAACTGTCCCAAATCCATTCTGCCGCGTCCCACTTCGAAGAGCGTGCCCACGACGGCACGCACCATACCGCGCAGAAAGCGGTCGGCCGAAATAACAAAGCGCCACGTGCCATCGCCCAAGTCCACCCACTCGGCCTGCGATACGTGGCAGATGTTTGTCTTGGCGTCGGAATGCAATTTGCTGAAACTCGTAAAGTCCTCCACCCCGCAAAGCCAGGCTGCGGCCTCGTTCATGCGGTCAAAGTCGGGACGGAAAAACAGCCGCGTGGCAAAATGGCGTTGGAAAGGGTCTTTACGCATGTACACGTGATAATGATACGTACGGCGCACGGCGTCAAACCGTGCATGAGCCTCCGGTCGCACACGCCGCACGCCCGAAACGGCAATGTCGGGCGGCAACAAACGGTTCAACTTGTCGGCAAGCCAGGCCTCATCCGCCACATCGGCATCAAAATGGGCCACCATGCACGAGGCATGCACCCCCGCATCGGTACGGCCGGCCCCCACCGTCGCAACGGGCTGGCGCAAAAGCGTTGTCAGCGCCCCGTCGAGCACTTCCTGCACGCCCAAAGCGTTCGGCTGCCGCTGCCATCCGTGATAGGCCGTACCGTCGTAAGAAAAAGTAAGGAAATATCTCATTTTTATCTGTTCGCTAAAAAGAAAAGCCCCGTCTTTCACAAAGAAAGACGGGGCATATATTCGTTGGGGCAGACCGTTCGCCCCGTTTCATTTCCTTCGTACTTGAAGCCGGCGGCTTAAGCCTCCTCGGCAACTACTTCAAAGGGAATTTCAACGGAAACTTCGCGGTGAAGCTTCACGGTAGCCACGTAGGAACCGACCTCTTTCACGTCTTTCATGACGATAATCTTGCGGTCGATTTCAAGACCCTGCTTTTTCAGTTCGTCAGCAATGTGTACGTTGTTGACAGAACCGTATATGCTGCCCGTAGCGCTCACCTTCACAGCGATCTTAATCGGCTCGATGGCTTTCAGCTTCTCTGCCAAAGCGAGGGCGTCGTTCTTGATTTTCTCCAACTTGTGGGCACGCTGGCGAAGCTCCTCGGCAAGCATCTTCCGAGCCGACGGAGAAGCGATCACAGCTTTTCCCGTAGGAATAAGGTAATTGCGCCCATAGCCATTCTTGACTTTTACAATGTCGTCCTTGTAACCCAAGCCGACGATATCTTCTTTCAAAATGAGTTCCATATCTTATTCCTTTCTATTATTTCATCAAATCGGTTACAAAAGGAAGCAGAGCCAAGTGGCGGGCACGCTTAACGGCCTGCGCAACGCGACGCTGATACTTCAAAGACGTACCCGTAATACGGCGGGGGAGGATTTTCCCTTGTTCATTTAAGAATTTCTTCAAGAATTCGGGGTCTTTGTAGTCGATATACTTAATTCCACTCTTTTTGAAACGGCAGTATTTCTTTTTCTTTACATCTACCGTGGGCGGGGTTAAATATCTGATTTCTGATTGTGCCATTGCTTAGTCCTCCTTTTTGAATTTGTTACGACGTTTTTCGGCATACTGAGCCGCATACTTCTCCATCTTGACGGTCAGGAAGCGGATGACGCGCTCATCACGACGGTAAGCCACTTCCAACTTGTCTATCAACGCAGGCTCGGCCTTGAATTCGATCAGCTGATAGAAGCCGGTCGACTTCTTTTGGATGGGATAAGCCAGCTTCTTCAATCCCCAATTCTCTTCATTGATAAGCTCTGCGCCTCCGGCGGAGAGAATACCCTTGAATTTTTCAACCGTTTCCTTCATCTGCTGATCAGACAAAACGGGAGTCAAAATGAAAACGGTTTCATACTGATTCATCATAAAGATAAATTGATTTGTTACTATTAAATTGCAAAATTGCGGCGCAAAATTACTCTTTTTTCTGCAGGAAAACAAGTTTCCGGGCTTATTTTTCTTGGCAGAGCGGTTATTCCCACCCCAAAGCGCTGGCTCCGAGCACGGCGGCCTCGCTGCCATTGAGGGAGGAGACGAGCAGCTTGGCTTTTCCGCGGTAGACGAAAAGGATGTTCTCTTCGTAAGCGCGGCGGAGCGGAGCCATCAGATATTCACCGGCTTTTGTGAGGCCACCGAAGAATACAAAAGCTTCCGGGCTGCTGAACGCTGCAAAATCGGCGCAGGCTGCACCCAAGATGCGGCCGGTGTAATCGAAAATACGAACGGCCATATCATCGCCTGCTTCGGCCGCCTGATAGACATCGAACGAGGTAATGTCGTCCGGGTTGAGCTCGCGTAGCTTACTCGGCTCGGCACTGCGCGACAGGAACTCGCGCGCCGTGCGTGCCACGCCGGTAGCGGAGCAATAGGTTTCCAGACAGCCGCAACGTCCGCAGCCGCAGGAACGGGCTTCGGGGCTGTGGTCCACAATGACGTGGCCAAGCTCGCCTGCAAAGCCGTCGCTACCGTATACAACCTTGCCATCGACAACAATGCCGCTGCCGACACCGGTTCCCAGCGTAATCATGATAAAGTTCTTCATGCCACGCGCCACGCCATAGGTCATCTCGCCCATTGCAGCAGCGTTGGCATCGTTCGTTACGCGCACGGGAATGCCCAAGGCCTCCTCGAAAAGCGCTGCTACGGGAACGATGCCCTTCCATACCAGGTTGGCAGCATCTTCGATATTGCCCGTATAATAATTGGCGTTGGGAGCACCGATACCCATACCGCGGATATTTTCTATGCCGCCCACTACGTCGAGCGCCGGCTGCAAAGCCTCGGCAGCAGCCTTTACATAATCTTCGATGCGTGGATAAGCGGCCGTTTTAATGGCGGTCTGTGCCTTAATGGTACCGCGCTGATCGACAATACCGAAGATAGAGTTTGTTCCCCCCATGTCGAGCCCTATCACATAGGGTTTCTCCGTCGTTATTTCCATGGTTGCTATGATTTAGTTAGTTAACGCTTTGTTATGAATGCACAAAAATACGGAGAAATTTCTGCCCTGCGGCACCTCCGCTCCGTTTTTTTCGCACAGCTCGCCGGTTGTTACGCCGTGGCCCCGCTTTTCGTCTCCCTGCATGGCGGCTGTTGCTTTCCGCAGCATCCATGCGTTGTCGTGTTGTGTTAAAATTTAAAGAAACGGGGCAGCGGACAACGGGCCGGGCGTCATTATCAAGGGAGCAAAGCGCTAAAAGAGCCGTTGAAAGTTTCGTGCATCCGTAAAAAATTGCGAATTTTGCAAACGCTATGAACTTAGATTTCTGGCTCCACTACGCAGGCCCGCTTCAGCTCGTCATAAAAGGCCTACTCATCGGCATCATCGCCTCGGCTCCCATGGGGCCGGTGGGTGTGCTCTGCATACAGCGCACGCTGCAAAAGGGACGTGCCTATGGTCTGGCCACGGGTGCCGGCGCTGCGTTGAGCGACATATTATATGCCCTCATGACGGGTTTTGGCATGGGCTTCGTCATGGATCTTATAGACAACGAGCGCACGCTTTTTGTGCTGAAGCTTGTGGGAAGCGCCATGCTGCTGGTATTTGGTCTGTACATGTTCCGCACCGACCCGCGGCGTTGCATCCGCCCCGTGCCGCGGCGGCGGGGCTCGCTGATCCACAACTTTGTGACGGCGTTTCTCGTCACTCTCTCCAACCCGCTCATCGTTTTCCTTTTTGTCGCGCTGTTTTCGCTGCTGACGTTTGTCGTCCCCGACCATTTGCCGGAGCAATGCTTGGGCTATACGTCCATCGTGGTGGGCGCCATGCTGTGGTGGTTCGTGCTCACGTACATCATCGACCGCATGCGTCAGAGCTTCGGCCTGCGCGGCATCCTGCGCCTGAACCGTACCATCGGCACCGTGGTGGTCGTGGCAGCCGTGTGCTATGCGCTCACCACGCTGCTGCACCTGAATCTGTTCTGAAACGGTGCCGCCATGCCAAGGCGCCATGCCCCCGTTGAGAACCGAGGGGAAAAATGTGACCAAAGCGTACATAAGAAAACATGATGATAAGCGACGAACTTAGAAACACGAACCGGGCTGAATATATCCTGCACCTGTGGCAGGTGGAGGACTTGCTGCGAGCCTACGGCCTGGACGAAGAGCGCGTGGCCCGCGAGCTGACAGGCACCGGCGGCTCCCCGGACGAAGAGCAGCGCAAGGCAGCCCGCTGGTATGCCGACCTGTGCGACATGATGCGGCGCGAAGGCGTGGCCGAAAAGGGACACATACAGATTGCCCGCGGCGCACTGGCCGAACTGGCCGACCTGCACGCCCGCCTGCTGGTCTCCGAACGTTTCCCCGGCTACCGCGCAGCCTACATGCGCGTGCTGCCCTACATCGTTGAGCTGCGCAGCCGCGCAGGCGGGGCCGAGAAACCGGAAATTGAGACCTGCTTCGAAGCTCTTTACGGCGTCATGCTGCTACGCATGCAGAAAAAAGAGCTTTCGCCCGCCACGGCACGTGCCACGGCCGACATCGCCGCCTTGCTTCACCGCCTGTCGGACTATTATTTCAAGGAACGCGACGGACTGCTCGACTTCGACTGACGCCGGGCTCTTCCGGACGGGGCACTCCTTATTATATATAGAAACAACGACAAGAAAAATCATAGAAAAGCTCATGAAAGAAGTTCTTGTAACAGGCTGCCACGGCCAGCTGGGCAGCGAGCTGCAAAAGCTGGCACCGGCCTACGACGACAGCTGCCGTCTGCACTTTACCGACCGCGACGAACTGGACATCACGAACCGCGAGGCCGTTTTCCGCTTTGTCGAGGAAGGCGCTTTCTCGGTGATAGTCAACTGCGCCGCCTTCACGGCCGTCGACCGCGCCGAAAGCGAAGCCGAAGCCTGCGACCTGGTGAACCACGTTGCCCCGGGCTATCTGGCCGAAGCCATCGCCGCCGTGGGAGGCACCATCATACAAATCTCCACCGACTACGTGTTTGACGGGACGAGCTGCCGCCCCTACCGCGAAGACGACCACACCCACCCCGAAACCGTGTACGGCCGCACAAAGCTCATGGGCGAGGAGAGCGTTGTCCGCCTGTGCCCGGGAGCCATGGTCATACGCACGGGATGGCTCTACTCCACCTTCGGCAACAACTTCGTAAAGACGATGCTCCGCTTGGGACGCGAGCGCAAAGAGCTGGGCGTCGTGGCCGACCAGGTGGGAACGCCCACCTATGCCCGCGACCTGGCCGATGCCATCATGCACGTGGTCGAGGGTGGCGTGCTGCCCGGCATTTACCACTATGCCAACGAGGGCGCCACGTCGTGGTTCGACTTTGCCCACGCCATCCACCGGGCTGCCGGCATCGACGAAGACGACTGCCGCCTGCGCCCGCTCCACACCGAGGAATACCCCGTGCCGGCCAAGCGCCCCCACTATTCCGTACTCGACAAAACCAAAATAAAACAGACCTACGGGCTCTCCATCCCCTGGTGGGAAGACAGCCTGCGCGAATGCGTCAAAAAACTGTAAGACATACATCACCGAGACACCGGCCGGGCGGCCGCTGCTCCCGCACGGGAGAGGCATGCCGACGGCCCCACTCCCAGCTCCGTATATGAACGAAATTGAAAGAAGAAGAACCTTTGCCATCATCTCACACCCCGACGCGGGCAAGACGACCCTGACCGAGAAGCTGCTCCTCTTCGGCGGGCAGATACAGGTGGCCGGCGCCGTAAAGAGCAACAAAATCAAAAAGACCGCCACGAGCGACTGGATGGAGATTGAAAAGCAGCGCGGCATCTCCGTGACGACCTCGGTCATGGAGTTCGACTACGGCGACTACAAGGTCAACATCCTCGACACGCCGGGCCACCAGGATTTTGCCGAAGACACTTTCCGCACGCTCACGGCCGTCGACTCGGCCATTATCGTCGTAGACAGCGCCAAGGGCGTCGAGGCCCAGACGCGCAAGCTCATGACCGTGTGCCGCATGCGCAAAACGCCCGTCATCGTCTTTGTAAACAAGATGGACCGCGAGGGAAAAGACCCCTTCGACTTGCTCGACGAGCTTGAGCAGGAACTGCAAATAAGCGTGCGCCCGCTGTCGTGGCCCATCAACCAGGGCGCCCGCTTCAAGGGCGTCTACAACATATATGAGCAACAGCTCAACCTCTTTGCCCCCGACAAGCAGAAGGTCACCGAGAAAATAACCGTCGACATCCACAGCCCCGAGCTCGAAGCCAACGTGGGCGACGCCGACGCTGCCCGTCTGCGCGACGACCTGGCGCTCATCGACGGCGTATATCCCGCCTTCGACGTGGCCGACTACCTGGAAGCCCGCACAGCTCCCGTCTTTTTCGGCTCGGCCCTCAACAACTTTGGCGTAAAGGAGTTGCTCGACTGCTTTGTCCAGATTGCCCCCTCGCCCCGCCCCGTCCCGGCCGAAGAGCGCACCGTGCGGCCCGAGGAGCCCAAGTTTACGGGCTTCATCTTCAAGATAACGGCCAACATCGACCCCAACCACCGCTCGTGCATCGCTTTCTGCAAGGTGTGCAGCGGACGCTTCCGCCGCGGCGAGCCCTATCTGCACGTGCGGCAGGGAAAGACCTACCGCTTCACCTCGCCCACGCAGTTTATGGCCCAGCGCAAAAGCACCATCGAGGAAGCCTGGCCCGGCGACATCGTGGGCCTGCCCATGGGCGGCATATTCAAAATAGGCGACACGCTCACCGAGGGCGAGCAGCTCCATTTCAAGGGCCTGCCCAGCTTTTCGCCCGAGATGTTCAAGTATATCGAAAACGCCGACCCCATGAAGACGAAGCAGCTGAACAAAGGTATCGAACAGCTCATGGACGAAGGCGTGGCGCAGCTCTTTGTCAACCAGTTTAACAACCGGAAAATCATCGGCACCGTCGGACAGTTGCAGTTTGAGGTGATACAGTATCGCCTCGAGCACGAGTACAACGCCAAGTGCCGCTGGGAGCCGCTCAGCCTCTACAAGGCCTGCTGGATCGAAAGCGACGACGAAGCCCAGCTCGAAGCTTTCAAAAAGCGCAAATACCAGTATATGGCCAAAGACCGCGAAGGCCGCGACGTTTTCCTGGCCGACAGCAACTACGTGCTGCAAATGGCGCAACAAGATTTCGAACACATCCAATTCCATTTCACCAGTGAATTTTAAGCTCGACGCCGCCGCACGCGACGACATCCGCCGGGCCGTCGACGTAATGAACCGCGGCGGCGTCATCCTCTATCCCACCGACACGATATGGGGCATTGGCTGCGACGCCACAAACCCCGAAGCCGTGCTCCGCGTTTTCAGCATCAAGCAGCGCGACGACGCCAAAGCGCTCATCACGCTGGTCGACTCGGAAGCCAAGGTGCAGTTTTACGTGCGCGAGGTGCCCGACGTGGCCTGGGACCTCATAGAGCTCTCCGAAAAGCCCCTGACCATCGTCTACGACGGCGCACGCAACCTGGCCCCCAACCTGCTGGCGGCCGACGGCAGCGCGGGCATACGCATCACGCGCGAAGCCTTCAGCCGCGAGCTCTGCTTCCGCTTCCGCCGCGCCGTCGTATCCACCTCGGCCAACATCAGCGGCCGGCCCGCGCCCTCGTGCTTCGCCGACATCGCGCCGGAGCTGCTCCGTGCCGTCGACTACGTGTGCACCTCGCGGCGCGACGAGCCGCCCGCCGGCCGGGCCTCGTCGGTCATCAAGCTGGGCGCCCACGGCGAGGTGGCCGTCATCCGCGAGTAAGCCCCGCATGCGGCAGCTGCCTTGCCCGCCCGCGGAGCCGGCTTCCCGGGCGCCGCTCCGGCGTGGAAAAACCGATAACATCCCACGAAACATGCAGCAACACGTCTCCATCCTGACCCTTCCCGGCCGCATCGCCCGCTGGTGCGAGCGCCGGCTCAGCCCGCGGCAGTTTATCCTGCTGCTCAGCTTCATCGTAGGCATTGCCACAGCCCTGGCTGCGCAAATCCTTAAATGGCTGATACACGAAATCGAGCACTTGCTGACGTCGAGCTTCGACGTAACGCAGTCGAACTGGCTCTTCCTCGTCTATCCCGTCGTGGGCATATATCTGACGGCCCTCTTCATCAAATACATCGTGCGCGACGACATCGGCCACGGCGTGACGAAAATCCTTTATGCCATCTCGCGCCGGCAGGGGCACATCCGGCGCCACAACTGCTGGACGAGCGTCATCGCCTCGGCCCTGACCATCGGTTTCGGCGGCTCGGTGGGAGCCGAGTCGCCCATCGTGCTGACGGGCTCGGCCATCGGCTCCGACCTGGGCCGCATCTTCAAGCTCGACCACAAGACGCTCATGCTCCTCATAGGCTGCGGCGCGTCGGGAGCCGTCGCCGGCATTTTCAAGGCTCCCATCGCAGGCCTCGTCTTCACGCTCGAAGTGCTCATGATCGACCTGACGATGGCTTCGCTCCTCCCCCTGCTCATCTCATGCCTCACGGCCACGTGCGTCACGTACAGCCTCACGGGCACAGAAGCGCAGTTCTCCTTCCAGCTCCTCGACCCGTTCACCGTGGAACGCGTGCCGACGGCCATTCTTCTGGGCATCTTCTGCGGACTCGTCTCGCTCTATTTCACACGGACGATGAACTCGTTCGAGCAAGTGTTCGGCCGCCTGAAAGGGCTCTACCCGCGCCTGCTGCTCGGCGGCTCGGTGCTGGCCGTGCTCATCTACTTTTTCCCGCCGCTCTACGGCGAAGGCTACGGCACCATCGGCACCCTGCTGAGCGGCCACGCGGGAGAGGACGTCGACAGCGTGATGAACAATTCGCTCTTTTACGGCCACTCCGAATACCTGCTGCTCTATCTGGGCCTCATCATCCTGCTCAAGGTGTTCGCCACGACGGCCACAAACGGCGGCGGAGGCTGCGGCGGAACGTTTGCGCCGAGCCTCTTTCTGGGCTGCATCAGCGGCTTCGTATTCTCACGGCTGTGGAACCAGTATGCCCCCATCGACATCCACGTGCCCGAAACGAACTATGCCCTCCTGGGCATGGCGGGCGTCATGAGCGGCGTCTTCCACGCCCCGCTGACGGGCGTATTCCTCATTGCGGAGCTCACGGGCGGCTACGACCTGTTCATACCGCTCATGATCGTGTCCGTCTCCTCGTATCTGACCATTAACGTCTTTGAGCCCCACAGCATTTACTCGATGCGTCTGGCACGCAAGGGAGAGCTGCTCACGCACCACAAGGACCGCTCGGTGCTCACGCTTATGTCGCTCGACGCCGTCATTGAGAAAAACGTGCCACAGCTGAGGCCCGACATGGATTTGGGCCAGGTGGTGCGCGTCGTCTCGAACGAAAAGAGCAACATGTTCGCCGTAACCGACCTGAAAGGGACGCTGCTCGGCGTCATCAACCTGGAAAGCATCCGCAAGGTCATATTCCGCAGCGAGCTCTACCGGCGATATTCCGTGCGGCAGCTCATGGAGCAGCCCCGCGCCACGCTGGGAACGGACGAACCCATGAGCACCGTGATGGAGACGTTCCAAAACTCCGACACCGACATGCTGCCCGTCGTCGATGCCGAACACCATTTCGTCGGCTTCATCTCAAAAGCCCGCCTGTTCAGCGCTTACCGGCGCATCATGGTGGACTTCTCGGAAGAATAAACACGCAAACAGCAACCGATATGGACAAGAAAGACCTGAAAATCGTTTATATGGGCACGCCCGACTTTGCCGTCGAGAGCCTCCGCCGCCTGGTCGAAGGCGGCTACAACGTGGTGGGCGTCGTCACGATGCCCGACAAGCCCGTGGGACGCCATCAGACGGCTCCCAGCCCCTCGCCGGTGAAAGAATATGCCATGAGCCGGGGGCTGCGCCTGCTGCAACCGGTCAAACTGAAAGATCCGGCCTTCGTCGAAGAGCTCCGCTCGCTCGGTGCCGATCTGCAGATAGTTGTGGCTTTCCGCATGCTGCCCGAAATTGTCTGGAACATGCCCCGCCTGGGCACGTTCAACCTGCACGCATCGCTCCTGCCGCAATATCGCGGAGCTGCACCCATCAACTGGGCCATCATCAACGGCGAACGCGAAACGGGCATCACTACGTTCTTCCTGAAACAGGAAATCGACACGGGAAACATCATCGACCAGGTGAAGGTCCCGATCAGCGAGACGGACAACGCCGGCACCGTCCACGACCGCCTTATGAGGCTCGGAGGCGATCTCGTCGTCAAGACGGTAGACGCCATTCTGGCGGGCACCGTTCAGGCCCGGCCCCAAAGCGAGCTGGCGCCCGAAGCAGCACTGCACCCCGCGCCAAAGATTTTTAAAGATACTTGCCGCATCAATTGGAACATGGCGACTTCCCGCTGCTACGATTTCATCCGCGGCCTCTCGCCACACCCTGGTGCTTGGACTGAGCTGGTAAACGGTGGACGCCGCACGGTGCTAAAAATCTATGCAAGCCGCAAATTGGAACGTTTCCCGGAAGAACAACCAGGACATCTTTGGACTGAGGACGGACATCTGCTCGTAGCCCTCGCCGACGGGACACTCGAACTGACAGAAGTGCAACTCTCTGGCAAGAAACGCATGCCTGCCTCCGATTTCCTCCGAGGCTATCGTCTCGAAAACGACGCCCACTGCAAATAGCGCAAAAGACTTTTTCCTTTTACGCGGCATAATACAGCAAAATCGGACGCAATCTTTGAAAGATTGCGTCCGATTTATTTCATGCCGGGCGTCAATATATTCGGCGCACCAGCTTCTGACAGCATCACGGATAGTGCTTACCAGATGTCCTCCGGCTCTGTTCCGTTATATACCGAAGAATTCACAAGTTCAAAGTAATCAAGGAAGAATTGGGCATCACGCTGATCCAAAGCCGACTTGAAGCGGAGATAATACGTCTTGTCAGCTTCAAGCCGCTGCGTCGTAAGGATGCGTCGAAGGCTGGCCGCTGCTCCATGCGTGTCACGCAACGGTGTTCCTCCCTGGCTGCCCATTCCGTTGCATACCATATAATATTTCGGCCCTTTCATATATCCCTGGTTACGCATGTTCCGGTCGTTTTCACGATCCGTCACTTCGTCTCCCGTGTCCTCTACCCAAGGAATATTGGGGTTGTTGTCTGTAGACTGACGCATGTCAATCGGAAGACCTGCCGGGGGAAGATTGTCTGGATCCTCACCGAAATAAATCTGTGCCATTCCACGCCTCGGACTGTTGGCACACCCCATACGTATCTCATAGGTTCCGTCAACAGGAACGGGCGGCAGACGTAATACGAAATCAAAGATACCACCGAACAGGAACTCGTCACCTTGTGAGTCGTACCAGATGGTCGTTCCCGAATGCCCCATCGCAAGATAGCAGAGACGCGTGCCATCCGACATGTTCAGAAGATTACTGAAATAGCCGTTGGGAGGAGAAGTGTAGACACCGCCGCGGATGTTGTTGGAAGACATCTCAGGCAACATTGTAGCCATATCTATCCTGATGCGCTCGTTGCCCATGAGCGTGCGCGTGTTGTTGTCGTAAGTAAGGATACGCGTAATGGGGTAGTAAAAGCCATTGAGGGCATTATTGTCGAAAGATCCGTTGGTCGCAAGGATGCGGATGCCTTCGTTCAGGACGTTCACCTCCTGGTATGTGTCGTTGTCATACTCGCTGACGCGGTTGAGATAGATAGGGTAATCGCCCGTGGGGACTTGCAGCACTTTCAGCAAGCCACGGTGGCTGCCGATGGTCGCATAATAATCCCATACGTCCACCGTGTAACCGTAGTTGGCCGGATTGGCCGCATCGATGTACCGGTAATTATATTCGTTGAAGTGAAAGACGAAACGGTCGTAGGCGATGCGGCCCTCCAGGATATGATAGGCAACAAAGCGGTTCACGGGATTGTCTTCCGAAGTGAGAGGCTGTGACGCGTCGGCGTTCGGATAAATCGCGGCTGCTTTCTGTCCGATGGTTGCCATTACCTCATCCCAGTTCGTAACGCTTCCGTCCGCTGCCTTTTGCAGCTCTATCCCCCAATCACTCGCGTAGACATCGTCAGGTTCTGCGAATATCGTATAGCCAAGATAGCGCCGCTGCGGAACCTGATAGGTAGAGGAGCTCGCAGAAGTCGATTCCCAGGTATATACTTCGTCAAGATCCTGCTCTTCATACTTCATATCGCGATAATCCATCAGTCGGACGTCCCATCCCGTCACTTCAAGCAAATGACTAAACACAAGCATATTGTCAGCAGCCTTAATCATTTCGGGAACAGTATTGGAAGAAGGAGCTATCACGTGATCCACCACGTGAATTATACCATTCGTCACCTCTATGTCTGTCTGAATCACACGGGCCTCCCCATTAATCAGATAATACGGCTCAACGGAAACATTGTCTGCATCCACACTTACCTGTTCACAAGTAAGAATTCGGTCGTTCATGTTCGCAAGGGCAAAAGAGCCCTGCGTGGGAAAATCAGGACTCTCGTAAGCAGAGATATCGCCATTGTCTATCAGGCAGCTTTTGGCCATATTTTCCGCCTGTTCGTAGGAAAGCGAAGAAACGTCGGTGCTGCCCGTGAGCCCTTCCACATAAGAACGCACTGCCTCATTTGTAGGAATGAAGCAAGTATAGTTACCACGCGTCTGCAAGGTGTTGGCAATGGATGACGGCGTAGCAGACGAACCTTCGGGCACGCTCACCATATTCACACGCTCGAAAACCGACAGAATATCTGTGAAGCGCTCGTCTGATTTCAGGTAATCATAAACAGTCGGTTCATCAGAAACAGCAAAATTCGAGGCATCAATGGTTTCCTTGCAGCCTGTTACCGCAAAAATCGGAAAGAGCAGCAGCACAAGTCGCATCGTGTTCCTCAGCCCTTTCTCCCATAAAATTGCTTTTTTCATGGATGAAATTTATTTGAAGTTAATTCTTTCATATTCGTCTGCCATATCGTTACACTCCAGAGAAAGACTGCTGCTTTCCAACCGACAGAGATGGAGGAGAGCCTAAACGGCGCCCTCCGCGGAGGACATTACCAGACATCTTCGGGATCAGCACCGTTATATACCGATGAATTTACAAACTCAAAGTAGTCCATAAAGAATTGTGCGTCGCGCGAATCGAGCGCCGACTTGAAGCGCATGTAATAGGTCTTGTCGGCTTCGAGATTTTCCGTCGTAATGATGTGGCGCAAGGCAGGACGAGCACCTCCGGCATCACGCAGCGGAGTTCCGCCCTGAGCACCCAAACCATTGCAGATCATGAAATACTTCGGTCCTTTCATCCATCCCTGGTTGCGCAGATTCTTGTCGTTTTCACGGTTGACCGCCTCATCTTCCGTATCTTCCACCCAAGGTATGCTCGGGTTATTGTTGGCTTCCTGTCGCAAATCGATGGGAAGTCCTGCCGGGAGCAGATTGTTTGGATCGTCACCGAAATAAATCTGAGCCATACCGCGGTAGGGATTGAGCGAAACGCCCATTCGTATCTCATAAGTACCGTCTGCCGGCACAGGAGGCAGCTTCATGACGAAGTCGAACACGCCTGCCATGAGGAACTCATCGCCTTGTGCGTCGCGCCATTGGTCTCCCGTGCGGGAATCTGACATATGGTAATAGAACATGCGCGTTCCTGACGATTCGTTGAAGATATTGTTGAAGTAACCTGTCGGCAGATTGACTATTTTACCGCCACGCAAGTTGTTAGACGACATTTCGGGTAGCATCGTTGTCATATCGATGCGGATGCGCTCGTTCGCGAGTCGCCTGCGCGTCGTTTCGTCATAGGTCAAGATGCCTGTGATGGGGTAATAAAAGCCGTTCAAGGCATTGTTGTCGTATTCGCCGTTGGTGGGCAGGATGCGCACGCCTTCCTGCGTGACCTCTTCCTCTTGATAAGTGTCGTTGTTGTACGTACAGATACGGTTGATGTAGATGGGATAATCACCCTCTGCCGTCTGCAACACTTTCATGAGCCCGCGGGGCTCGCCCATCGTTGTATAATAGTCCCACACGTTCACCGTGTAGTTATACTGGGCCGGCTGTGCCGGGTCAAGGTAGCGGTAGCCGTACTCGTTGTAATGTTGCACGAAGCGGTCGTAGGCCACGCGGCCCTCCATCAGGTGATAAGCCACGAAGCGGTTAATCGGGTTTCTTTCGTCGTTCAGCGGAGCCGAGGCATCGGCTTCGGGATAAGCGGCAGCAGCACGTTGGGCAATGACGCTCTCAATCTCGGCCCAGTTGGTGATTTCGCCGCTCGCTTCGTCATACTGCGGAGCCGGCACGCCCCACTGCGAAGCGTACACATCGTCCGTCTCGGCAAAAGCCGTATAGCCCAAATAGCGCGTCTGCGACACGGGAATCGAGAAGTCGCCTCCCGGAGCAGACTCTGTTTCGCTCAATTCGCGCATCTCAAACTCCTCATCCCTATAATCCGTCAGACGCACATCCCATCCCGTCACTTCGAGCAAACGCCCGAAGATGCGCATATTGCCGGCCTGCTTGATCATGTCGCCCACGGTATTCGACGACGGGGCTATCACGTGATCTATCACATGAACGTAGCCGTTGCTCACCTGAATGTCCACCTCCAAGACGCGGGCTTCGCCGTTAATCATATAATAGGCCTCTTCGGTAGCATCTTCTCCTTCGGGCGACACCTGCTGGCAGGTCAGGATGCGGTCCGCCATGTTGGAAATGGCAAAAGAACCGTTCGTGGGAAAGTCGGGGCTCTCGTAAGCCGCCAGTTCCCCGTTGTCGATCAAGCAGTTCTTGGCGATATTTTCAGCTTGTTCGTCCGAAAGGGATGCCACGTCCGTCGAACCGGTCAGCTCCTGGACGTAAGCCCGCACAGCGTCGTTTGTAGGAATAAAGCACGTGTAGTTACCACGCGTTTGCAACGTATTGGCAATAGACGATGCGGTGTAGTTGGAACCATCGGGCACATCCACGGTTTTCACCCGGTTGAAAATGGCCACAATGTCGCTGAAACGCTCGTCGTTTGCCAGATAGTCGTACGCTGTCGGCTCATCGGCAATGGCAAAGTTCGACGAGTCGATCGTTTCCTGACAGCCCGTCATTCCGAATGGCGTCACAGCAACGACAGCAAGGCTCAAAGCTCCTGCTATCTTTTTAAATATTATATGTTTCCTTTTCATGCGAATGGTAGGTTAGCGTGTTTTGATATGATCATTTATTCTCAACTATCTTTCCTTTCCTTGCGAAGTCGCTACCTCGCTTTCAAGCATCTTCCGGCCCCGCCGGCAGACGTTCCCGCGGCCCACGTTTTTCTCAAAAGGGCTTCCGGGCTGATAGCCATGGCCATAGGGTATGGCTATACGGGGCGAAATTAAGAAAAAAAGAAAAGGCAAACAAATTTTGTTCACCTTTTTTGATTTATATTCCGAGTAAGCCTCGTTCTGCGGCCTTGTCGGCCCGGCCTTGAGGCACGTTTCCGCTCCCGGGCCGCTTGCCAACGGGCGCCCACGGCTCGCGGCTGACGCCTCTCAGCCGGTGGAGCTACCCTGCATACCGACGAAGATGTTCTGCCATTTGCCCGGCCAGCGCGCGCGCCTGTTCAGCTGCGGCAACTGCAAACTGCTCCGAAGCATCGGCATAGATAATACCGCGCGAGGAGTTGACAAGCAAGCCACATTCGGACGTCATGCCATATCTGCACACCTCTTCCAGCGAACCTCCCTGCGCTCCCACACCGGGAACGAGCAGAAAATGCTTCGGTGCGAGGCGGCGCACATCTTCAAAGAGGCGGCCGCGCGTTGCTCCCACCACGTACATCATCCGGTCGCTGCCGGCCCATTTTTGCGACGTCGTCAGCACCTTTTCAAACAGACGAATGCCCTCTTTGTCCTCGGTCAGCTGAAAGTCCTGCGAACCTTTGTTGCTTGTCAAGGCCAATAAAATGACCCACTTGTCTTCATAGCTCAGGAAGGGCGTAACGCTGTCTTCTCCCATGTACGGGGCAACGGTCAGCGCGTCGAGCTGCATCTCCTCAAAAAAGGAACGGGCATACATGGCCGACGTGTTGCCGATGTCGCCCCGCTTGGCGTCGGCAATAACGAACTGGTCGGGATAGTTCTGCCGCAGATAGGTCACCGTTTTTTCAAAGGCAGCCCAGCCTTTCAACCCGAAACACTCGTAAAAAGCCAGATTGGGCTTGTATGCCACGCAGTAAGGCGCCGTTGCGTCGATGATGGCCTTGTTGAAAGCGAAAATAGGATCTTCCTCGCCGAGCAGACAGGTCGGAATCTTCTTCAAATCCGTATCCAGCCCCACGCAAAGGAAACTTCCCTTGCGGCGGATGTTCTCTATCAGTTGCTGTTTGTTCATATCTCGTGTTGTTAAGTGTTTCGTCTCACAGCTCCGTCTCGCGCAGCCGCTCAGCATTTTCGGCCACGATGAGGTGGTCGATGCAATCCTGGATGTCGCCGTCCATAAAAGCTTGGAGATTATAAATGGTGTAGTTGATACGGTGGTCTGTTATCCGTCCCTGCGGATAATTATAGGTGCGGATTTTGGCCGAACGGTCGCCCGTCGAAACGAGCGTTTTGCGGCGCGAGGCTATGTCGTCCACATATTTGCGGTGCTCCTTGTCGTAGATAAATGTCCGCAGGCGGGCCAGCGCTCTTTCCTTGTTTTTGGGCTGGTCGCGCGTCTCGGTACATTCTATCAGTATCTCCTCCACCTCGCCCGTATTGGGATTTTTCCAGTTGTAGCGCAAACGGACGCCGCTCTCCACCTTGTTGACGTTCTGTCCGCCCGCACCGCTCGATCGGAACGTGTCCCATTTGATTTCTCCCTCGTTAATCACCACGTCAAAGGGCTCAGCCTCGGGCAGTACGGCCACCGTAGCGGCCGACGTATGCACGCGGCCCTGTGTTTCTGTGGCGGGCACGCGCTGCACGCGGTGAACACCGCTTTCATACTTCAACGTGCCGTAAACGTCCGTCCCCGTCACGGAACAAACGATTTCCTTGAAACCTCCTGCCGCTCCCTCGCTCGCGCTCGACACTTCCAGCCGCCACCCTTTGCGCTCGGCATACTTCATGTACATGCGAAACAGGTCGCCCGCAAAGAGCGCGGCCTCATCGCCGCCCGTACCACCGCGTATTTCGAGGATGGCGTTTTTTCCGTCCTCCGGGTCTTTCGGAACAAGCATCAGCTTGATTTCTTCTTCCAGCCGGGGCAACCTTTCCTCGCACGCAGCCACCTCTTCGCGAGCCATCTCTTTCATTTCCGGGTCGCTCTCGGTGAGCAGCAGGTGCTTGGCCTCGTCCAGGCCGGCGAGCAGCGTGGCATACTCCTTCCGGGCCGCCGTGAGCTCTTCCAGTTCTTTATATTCCTTCGACAGCCGCACGTAGCGTTGCTGGTCGGCGATGACTTCCGGGTCGGTTATCAGCGTCGACACCTCTTCGAAACGGGCTTGGAGGCCGTCCAGTTTTTCCAATAGCGTATTATTTTCTTTTCCTGTCATTCCCAATGACTTTTACAAAGCCGTAAAGCACAAGCAGTCAGCCTGCCATTCCGAGCAGGCAGAAAGCCTTTCGCAACACGCGGACAGCTATCAATAATTAAACTCTCCAAACTCGCTCTTGATCGTCAGCGAGCGCGGTCCTTCCTCGATGTGGCCCACCACTTGTGCGTCGATATGAAACGATTGGCTGATATCAATCACCTTTGCAGCCTGCTCAGGCGACACATATACCTCCATGCGGTGGCCCATGTTGAACACTTTATACATTTCCTGCCAGTCGGCACCGCTTTCCTCGGCTATGATTTTAAACAGCGGCGGCACGGGAAACATGTTATCCTTGACGACACGGCAGTTTTCGCCCACAAAATGCAGCACCTTCGTCTGTGCGCCGCCCGTGCAGTGTACCATGCCGTGTATTTCGGGACGCATTTCGTCCAAGAGGCGTTTTACGACGGGCGCATACGTACGCGTGGGCGACAAGACGAGTTTTGCAGCGTTCAAGGGGGCACCCTCCACCGGGTCGGTCAGGTGATAATGCCCGCTGTACACCAATTCTTCGGGTACGGCGTGGTCGTAACTCTCGGGATACTTCTCCGCCAGATATTTTGCAAAGACGTCATGCCGTGCCGACGTCAGGCCGTTGCTCCCCATTCCGCCGTTATATTCGTCTTCGTAGGTGGCACGCCCGCTCGACGAGAGGCCCACGATGACATCTCCCGGGCGGATGTTCGCATTGTCTATTACGTCGCTGCGTTTCAGGCGGCAGGTCACGGTTGAGTCCACAATAATCGTGCGCACCAAGTCGCCCACGTCGGCCGTCTCCCCGCCTGTGGCATATATGCCTATTCCCATTTCGCGCAAGCGGGCCAGCAGTTCGTCCGTGCCGTTGATGATGGCCGATATCACCTCGCCCGGCACGAGCATCTTGTTGCGTCCGATGGTGCTCGACACCAGGATGTTGTCCACCGCTCCCACGCAAAGCAGGTCGTCCGTGTTCATAATGAGCGCATCCTGCGCAATACCTTTCCACACGGAGAGGTCGCCCGTTTCTTTCCAGTACATATAGGCCAGGCTCGACTTCGTGCCGGCACCGTCAGCGTGCATGATGTTGCAATACGCCGGGTCGCCACCCAGAATGTCGGGGATAATCTTGCAGAAAGCCTGCGGAAAGATGCCTTTGTCGATGTTTTTTATCGCGTTGTGCACGTCCTCTTTCATGGCGCTCACTCCGCGCATCATATATCGCTGTTTGTTGTCCATACTCCTTATATAATAGTCATCATCAGTCAAACGAAACCTCGGGGGCCTGTTCTGCGCCGGTTTCGGCGGCAAACTTTTCCTTTTTCTCGAAGCCGAACATGCCGGCCACGATGTTGCCGGGGAAGCGACGTACCGCCAAATTGTAGTCTTGTACGGCATTGTTATATTTCAGCCGGCTTTCGTTGATGCGGTTCTCCGTGCCTTCGAGCTGGGCTTGCAGTTCCGAGAAGTTTTCGTTTGCCTTGAGCTGCGGATAGTTTTCGGCCACCATCAGCAGTCGGCCGATGGCCGTCGAGAGCTCTCCCTGTGCAGCCTCCACCTGGCGCAGTTTTTCAGGCGTCAGGTCGTCGGCGTCCACGGTCAGCTGCGTGGCTTTAGCGCGGGCGGCCACCACGCTTTCCAGCGTCCCGGCCTCGTGCTTTGCATAGCCTTTCACGGTATTCACCAGGTTGGGTATCAGGTCGGCACGGCGCTGATATTGCGCCTGGATGCCAGCCCACGCCGTCGAAACGGCCTCGTCCTTATCCACCAGCGAATTATATTTTCCCAAGAAGCCGCCGATGAGGAATATCACCACCACACATACGACGACGAGTAGAATCTTTCCTGTTAAGGAGCCTTTTGTATTCATTTCTTTATCGTTTTAAGTTCTTGTTCCTCTCTGTCAGAAATCTCCGCCCGAGCCGCCTCCGCCGAAGCCGCCCCCGCCGAAGCTTCCACCCGTTATGCCGCCTCCGCCACCGAAGCCGTGGCCCAAGCCCCCGCCCATGATGATGGGCGGAACGAACATGCCGCCGCCGATGCCGGGAGGCGGAGCGTCTTCGTCGCGCACTTCGCGGTAGCCGCAGTGGGCACACTGCCACACGGTCTGCATCTTCCACCGCCCCCTGCTGTCGCGGTAGCGCCGGCGGCTCACCGGGCCCAAGAGGTAGCGGTGGCAGCGCGGGCAGCGGCGCGTTTTCTTGTGGCCGGCCAGGCTGAAAACGCCTAACAGGATGATGAGAAACACCAGAGCCACGGGCAGGGCCATCCATGCCGAACGGTCGCCGTCCTTATCGGCCGTACCCGGGCGCAACGATCCGTCCCGGCGGATGTACGTGTCGAGCGCACGCATGGTTTCCAGCATGGCAGCGTCCCATTTGCCCTGCTTCAGCAGCGGCACCATCACGCGGTTTTCCACCCTGCGGCAGATGGCGTCGGGCAACGTCCCCTCCAAGCCATATCCCGTCAGGATTTGATAGGTTCTGTCCTCCGTACTGAGCACAACAACGAGGCCCGTACGCTTTTCCTTGTCGCCCACGCCATATTTCCGCCCCAAATCGATGCCGAAGCGGTAGGCGTCGCCGCCTTCAAGGCGCTTCACGACCACCACCACCGTTTCGACGCCCGTTTCGCGTTCAAGCCGTGCCAGCATCACGTCGATGCTGTCCACCGTGGCCGCCGCCAAAACGCCGTCGGGGTTGCACACATAGCGGCGTGCGTCCTGCAAATGCACCATTGGCAGGTTGTCGGGCGTCCATGCCGTCGCCCCGAGACGAAGGGGCAGGCAGCACAGCACGGCGAACAGGAAGAAAACAACTTTGTTCATGGGCGTAAGCAATGCCGCGGGCACCTGTATATAAGGTGTTCCCGTGTGGCAAAGGTAACATAAATACCGCGTCTCGCCAAGCCCCGCCCTGTTTTTATCTGCCGGCACAGGCTGCCGCTGCGCTCCCGCCCGCGCCGTCGCCGCCGGTTGCCGTTCGCTGCCCCTACGGGTTGCGCGTGGCGCCAGCGTCAGTCCGGGATAAAAAAGAAATGTTCCAAATCCTTTTCTTTCCGCCCGCCTTGCCGTACCTTTGCAGCCGAAAAAGGCCGTTGCCGCCTGCCCACAGGCCGCTTCGTCCGTAATATTGTTTCCAGATGAAAAAATACGCTTTGCTTTGGGGGATGTTCCTCCTCTCGGTTCTGCTCAACGCGCAGGCCCCGGCCGGCTACTACGACCGCGCCGACGGCACCAAGGGCGCAGCTCTGAAAACGGCGCTGTGCAACATCATTTACAGCCACAAGACGCTCAGCTACGACGCGCTGTGGGACGCTTTCCGCACCACCGACCGCCGCGCCGACGGCAAGGTATGGGACATGTATTCCTCGACGACCAACTACACGTTCGGCACCGACCAGGCCGGCAACAACACGGGGCGCGAGGGCGGCAACTACAACCGCGAGCATTCCTTCCCGAAGAGCTGGTTCGACGACGCCCGTCCCATGTATACCGACCTTTTCCACCTCTACCCCACCGACACCTACGTCAACGGCATGCGCAGCAACCTGCCTTTTGGCGAAACCAGCCGTCCCACCTACTCGTCCAACGGCGGTTTCAGCAAAGTGGGCCCCTCGTCGGTCTCGGGCTACAGCGGTAAGGTGTTTGAGCCCAACGACGAATACAAAGGCGACTTTGCCCGCACCTATTTCTACATGGCTACGTGCTACGAAAACCAGATTGCCTCGTGGAGCTGCGACATGCTGGCGGGCAACAAATATCCTGCCTACGCCAACTGGGCCTTGCAGATGCTGCTCCGCTGGGCCGAAGAGGATCCCGTGAGCGAGAAGGAGACAGACCGCAACAACGCCGTCTATAAGTTGCAGGGCAACCGCAACCCCTACATCGATTTCCCGGGACTCGAACAATACGTGTGGGGCGACAAGAAAGACGTGGCCTTCGACCCCGACAACTATGACGGAGGCGACGACCCCGAACCGCCCACGCCCGACGTGGCTGCCCCCATCTTCTCGCCCGCTGGCGGCACCATGACGGCCGGCACCACCGTGACCATCAGCACCACCACCAAGGGTGCCGACATCTGCTACGCCATCGACGGCGGCTCCGAGCAGCAGGAAGCCTCGCCCGTGCGCCTCACCATCGATCGCACCACCAGCATCACGGCGCGCGCCCTGCTCGACGGCGTTTACAGCCCCACGGTCAGCGCCACCTACGTAGTGGGCACGGCCCCGCAGCCTTCCGACGGCACCTACGTGCTCGTCAACTCGGTCGACGACCTCACGCCCGGCGCCGGCTACCTCGTTGTATGCCTCTCGTCCGAGACGGCGCTCAGCGCCCAGGACGACGACGTGCGCTCGCCGGTCGACGTCAGCATCAGCGGCTCCACCATCGAGACCGAGACAGGGGCCGACGGCCTGCCCTACGAACTCACGCTCGGCGGCTCCGAGGGCAGCTACACGCTCTATGATGCTGCCGGCGAATGCTACCTGGCGCTCAACAGCAACAGCAACAAGCTGCACACGAGCACGCAGGCCACGGAGGCCTCGGCGCAGTGGGACATCACGTTCGAGGGCGACAACGCCGTCATCAGCAACTGCCAGCACGACGACCGCAGCATCTGCTACAACAGCTCGTCGCCCCGCTTCGCCTGCTACAAGGCTACGAGCCGCCAAAAGGCCGTATCGCTCTTTAAGGCCCACAGCCAGACCACGGGCATCGCGGGCGTCGTGACCGATGGCGACGGCCTGACCGACGTTTACGCCATCGACGGACGTCTTGTGCGCCGCGGCGTACGTGCCGAAGGCGCCCTCAAACATCGCGGCGTAGACCTGAAGCGGGTCCTCGCCGGTAAAGACCGTGGTTATGACGGCGCAGACGATAAGTGCGAGGATGATGGCCGCCGCACGTATGGCCCAGGCCTTGTACCAGGGCAGGGCCGCACGCTTTGAGATGT
>ENA-OOXJ01000653-OOXJ01000653.1-human-gut-metagenome-genome-assembly--contig:-NODE-653-length-27345-cov-3.450385_pt1 | contig 27345 bp, 22 predicted proteins | sample MGYA00241587_ERZ501343 | MGnify/ENA primary metagenome ERZ501343 (study PRJEB25962, sample SAMEA2042918) | human gut metagenome | biome: human gut; feature: human-associated habitat; material: faeces... | reverse complement strand
GGAGAAATACGGTACACACCAGTGCTTGCTGGCCGTGCGGGAGAATGTCATGCGTATTCATCATACTACCGTGGACGAGGCGATTATCAACCGGGTGTTCCGCTTCGGTACGGCAGATATCAAGGAGGATTATCTGAAAACCATTACCGACACGGCCACTGATTATGTGGTAGGCATTTTCAAGAGGCTTCGTGAGCACGAGTACAATCCGGAGCTGATGAGGCTGTATGTTCTCGGCGGCGGCAGCTGCCTGATCCGCAACTTCGGTGTGTACTATGCGTCCCGTGTGACCATCAACGATGACATCTGCGCCACGGCGAAGGGGTATGAATATCTCGCAGAGCTGAATGCCCGCAAAGGCATTTCACGATGAGTTACAAGAGAATCAGTGTGCGTTTCAACATGGATGTAGATGCCGAGCGAAAAGCTTGGGAGATCATCCACGAAAAAGAAAATGGACTTGTCGGCAAAGAGGTTATCAGCGCAATCAATACTTCAAGCGAGCTTTCCGGCTTGGAAAAGATGGTCAGAAAAGTCGTTTCGGAAGAATTGAAGAAGGCCATGTTTATTCCTCCTGAGCCGGCTGCCCGTAATCCTGAAACAGAAGAATCCGAAACTGATATACTGAATTTTCTTGAGACCTTTTGATGGCTCCAATTTGGAGCCATTTTTTCTTACGCAAACAATCGGTGGCTCCAAAACGGAGCCACTTTGGAATGGAGGTGAAAACGATATGGAAAACAAAAAGCGCGCATTATCATGGCGGGAGTTCGTGGAGTCCGGCTTTGACGGTCGTGAATATCAGTTCCCTGATTTTGAGGGGACTTTTGCAGCGACGATTGCCTGTAAACGCTGGGATAGGAACAAAAACCTGTTGGCATATCTTGATTTCGATGACGGAAGAAAGATCATGACATCAGCATGGAGCGAAAAGAACTATTTGGGTTTGGCTGATATTCCTCTTAATACCCGTGTAAGTGTTTCGCTCCAATTCTCTGCAAAGGGCATTTTTGAGTATCTCCCACCGACCGAATAAAAAATAGATGTCGGTGGGAGATGCCTGTATACAATTCAATGATTTCGGAGGTAATAAAAATGGTATCAGGAACTCTTGCGCTGAAGAACGGCTACTATTATGCCGTTCTCAGCTATCAGGACGCAGCAGGAAAACGCCATCAAAAATGGGTATCGACAGGATTGCCCCAAAAAGGCAATAAGCGCCGGGCAGAACAGGAACTTATTCGTATTCGCAGCGAATTTGAGATTCCTCCGGCTGCTGGAGAATTAAACTCCAATATGCTCTTTGCAGACTATTTGGATCAATGGCTTGAGGTTGTCAGAGCGAGAATCAAGCCCGCAACATTCGGCTCGTATCAAGGGATGGTCAAAAGCACGATTGGCCCGTATTTCCGCGAAAAAGAGCTAACCTTAAAAGAGCTGGAGGCTCGGCACATCCAACAGTTTTATACGGAGAAGCTGAAAACCGTTACGCCGAATTCAGTTATCCACTATCATGCGGTGATTTATCAGGCCTTGAAGTATGCGATGAAAACCGACATGGTACCGCAGAATGTTGCCATGAAGGTGGATAGGCCGAGGAAGAACTCATTTCAGCCGACCTTTCTTGACGCAGAGCAAATGCAGAAGCTGTTTGAGGTTGTCAAGGGAACGCGGCTGGAGCTTCCGGTTTTGGTTGCTGCGTTTTATGGACTACGCCGTGGCGAGGTGCTCGGGCTAAAGTGGGATGCGATAGATTTCAATCGCGGAACGCTGACCATCAAACGAACAGTCACTGAGGCAACGATTGACGGCACCATGAAGATTATTGAGCAGGATTCTGCTAAGACCAAATCAAGCCTGAGAACGCTTCCCCTGGTGGGGAGCTTCCGCGACTACTTTCAAAAGGTCAAGGAAGCGCAGGAACTCAACAAGAAAGTTTGCGGCAATTGCTATAACTACGAGTACGACGGTTATGTCTTTGTGAATGAACTGGGAGAGCGCATGCGCCCGAACTATTTGACGGAGTACTTTCCTAAGTACATAGCAAAACACGGGATGCCGAAGATGCGGTTTCATGATCTTCGCCATAGCTGCGCCAGCCTGCTGCTGGCCAACGATGTGCCGCTGAAGCAAATCCAGGAATGGCTCGGTCACTCGGATTTCAGCACGACCGCCAATATTTATGCCCATCTCGACTACAGATCCAAAATATCCTCGGCGCAGGCAATGGAGCAAGGAATGCTTCTTCCGAGATCAGATGATTTCGGGAGCCGCTGGGAAAATGTAACCGAGCAGGGCAAAATAACAGAACCGGATTCGAACCCGGTTTTTGACTAAAAAACACGCTGTTCTAACGCAAAAACGGCCAATTCTAACGCCGTTCCAACGCGAAAATCGGAAAATTCAAGGAGTCGGACAAAAAAGGAAAGTCCAGCAAACCCTTGAGTTTACTGGACTTTTTTGGCGGAGAGGATGGGATTCGAACCCATGTGCGATTGCTCGCAAACTGATTTCGAGTCAGCCCCGTTATGACCACTTCGATACCTCTCCGTGTATGTCAAACACGGTCAGAACACCTTGAACCTCAAAAAAGAGGAAAAACCAAAATGTTAGAACGGCGTGTTAGAACAGCGAAATATTTAGTTTTTAGAACCCGCGAAAACCCTTGAAAACAAAGGGAAACGGGTGGACGAAAAAGCCTGAGCTGCGGAGGATTTCGAGTCTTGTTCGCACTTGGCACTTTCGTGTCTGCTGTGGTCGGTGGCGGCAGTTTTGGAAACGGCGAAAACCCTTGTGCTGCAACGGATTTTGGACGCGCCGACCGATATTGACCAGCTCCATATCAGAAAAAACCAGAGTTCAAATTGAAATGGGAAGTGCCCCAAAACGATCGATTTTTTTGCGCGCTGGCAAGAAAATATGCAAGAAGAAAACCCTTGTCCGGTATGGCTTTGCGGACAGCCTCCCTGGATTAAATGCAAGAAAAACCGGCTCAAAACAGATTATACGAAGCACCCTTTCGGACCGAAACATAGAAAGGAGTCTTCGTTATGAAATACGACGCCAAGGAATTCAAAAAATACCCGGAGATTATGAACAAGGAGCAGATGCGGATCGCCTGCCACATCAGCAAGCAAACGGCGCTCTATCTTCTCCAGTTCAACCTGATTCCGCACACCTGCACCGGCAAGAAAACCCGCTGCAACGCCATCAAAAAGAGCGATGTGATCGCTTTTATGAACGACCGTGAGGTCAACCCGGAAAAATACATAGCGCCGAAGAACTGGTACAAATACGGAAGCGAAATGGTTCGGCCCTATAAAATCCGCATCCATCCGCCGTGCGCCAAGGACGAGAAGAAGCTTCGGCGCTACTATGAGAGCAAGCTGGCCGCGCTTCCGGATGTGATGGATGTGGCCGCCGCCGTGGACTTTACAGGCTATAACCGCCGCACCGTCTGCCAATGGATTCGCGTGGGGAAGCTGAAGGCGCTGGCGTTGCTGCAGAAGTACATGATCCCCAAATGCTATCTCATTGACTGGCTCTGCTCGGACAATTACAACAACACCAACCGCAAATCCCGCCGGCATATCGATATGCTTTGGGAGGCGCAGAAATGGAGAGATTGATGCGGACATTTTCCGTTGTTCTCTTAAAAAGAGGCACAGCGGCATCATTCCCTTGGCGTCTGTTGAAAAAACGCCGATTTTGTGATACTATAATAGTAATAAGCCGAGCATTTGCTGAAGCCACCGAAAAGCCGGGAGGGAACAAAAATGAGCAGTAATTTCCTCAACGATGAAAACAAGGGCGATATCGTCATTTACCAGTCTGAAACCGGCGAGACAAAAATTGATGTCCGGTTTCAGGATGAAACTGTCTGGCTGACACAGGCGCAGCTTTGTGAGCTGTATCAGAGCAGCAAGGCCAATGTCAGTGAGCATATAAAAAACATTTTTGAGGAAGGCGAGTTAGAGCAAAGTGCAGTTGTTCGGAAAATCCGAACAACTGCCGCAGACGGGAAAACCTATGCCGTAAATCACTATAACCTCGATATGATCATCTCTCTGGGTTATCGCATCAAGTCCTCCATTGCAACGCAGTTCCGCCGCTGGGCTACCGAGCGCTTGAAGGAGTACATGATTAAGGGCTTCGCCATGGACGATGAGCGCCTGAAAAATCTCGGCGGCGGCAGCTATTGGAAGGAGCTTCTTGACCGCATCCGGGACATCCGTTCCTCCGAAAAGGTGATGTACCGTCAGGTCCTCGACCTCTACGCTACTAGCGTGGACTATGACCCCAAAAGCGCCGAGTCGGTGGCTTTTTTCAAGATGGTGCAGAACAAGCTGCACTATGCCGCCCATGGCCATACCGCCGCAGAGGTGATTTTTGAGCGAGCCGATGCCGAAAAGCCATTTATGGGGCTTACCGCATTTTCTGGGGATTTTCCCACGGCGAAGGATATTGCCGTCGCAAAGAACTATCTCTCCGCGGACGAACTGAAGATACTGAACAATCTCGTTTCCGGATACTTTGACTTTGCGGAGATTCAGGCGATGCGCCGCCGGCCCATGTACATGAGCGATTATGTAGAGAACCTGGACCACATCCTTGCCTCCACCGGAGAGGCCCTGCTCACTGACGGGGGAACCGTAAGCCACACGCAGGCGATGGAGAAGGCAAAGGCGGAATACAGGAAATATCAGGCGCAGAATCTTTCTCCCGTGGAGGAGGAATATTTGCAGACTATTCGCAGCATTGAGAAGGCGGCAAAAGAGGGCGAAAAACGCTGATCTCGGAATAGCCTTACAGGGAAGGAATCCTTTTTGAGCCGGTATACTGCGGAGGTATGGGCAAAAAATATTTCGCAAATTAACTGAATGCTATGGCGGGAGAAGGCGCGGATTTCTGCGATTTCTCCCGCTGTTTTCAGCTTTACGGCCCCAAATAAGAACAGAGCAAGGATTCAGAAACTTTCCGGCACAAGCGCCAGTTTGTTGATTGATTCGTGAGCCCGGACGAGAGCATCACGCACCTTTGACGGGTGAAAAGGAACAATCTTCGGAACAATATCAAAAATCCAGGAATAATGTCATTGTGTTATCGGAACTATGTCAATATAATAAATGATTACATATAAAATAATCCAAGATGATTTGCTTCTCTGATATAGGCGGTACAGCAAGCTATGCCACCTATATCAGAGCAAATTTTGCTTATCAGTCATCAAACCCGAAGTCAGTAATCTTCAAGGTCTTGCAGTTCTCAGAAACTGTCCTTACTGTCGACGAAGGAATGCCATCAGGGGCATTAACCTCTACTTCCAGTTTCAACTGCACATTGGCTCCTTCAACTTGCATCAGATGCCGAATGATTTCATCAACATAGGTTGAAATTACCCTATTGACACGGACAGCATCGACATCCGCAGACATATAGAAATGCCTATTTGCAGCAGTGGGCGGAGTAGCAGCTCCAGTACCGCCTGGTGTCCCAGCACCTTCGCTGCTGGTGCCTGTATGCATTCCGCTTCCGCTGGGTGTAAATCCGGAAGAAGTGCCGCCTGAAGTTGCTTGACTGCCAGCCGCCGCTTGAGCTTCCGCCTCTTCCTTGATCTGTGCCTTTGCAGCAGAAGGCTTCACGAGCAAATCTGTGTTATTGAAGTTGAAAATGCTCTGATTCCACTTCAAGCCAACATACCGCTCACCATTATGCGCCGCTGCTATTCCGAAATACTCATCGGATGCGCAGCCCTGACAAATGGTTTCCTGAAGAACGCTGTAGCTGGACAGTCTTGGCAAATAGCAATAAGTGCAGAGGTATTCCCAAAGCTTCTTCACTGAAATGTTTTCAGTATCCTTCCAAAGAAGCTCATCCAGTGTCATTTGCAGCAGAGCCGGAGCCCATCTTGTGATGACCTGGTCGCTTTGAAGCATTTTCCTTGCTGCCTTTGCAACAATGGAATCCTGTCCGCCGCCGAGATCACTGATTTCCCATTGAATTGCCTTCATGTCGCCATATTGGTCGATAAAGGGAACCATCAACCAACAATAGGTTTCTTTCAGGCGAAGCTCCACTGTGTCGTTGCTGCGCTTCAGATTGTTCTCTGTTTCCCGGACTTGCTGACCATCAAGATTCAGGTCCTCTTTATCGGACATGATGGAAGTCCAAGCAATGTAGCGCTTTACCTCCTGACGGAGCGCACCTATCTTGCTCTCATCTGGGGCAACAAATGCAAGCATGTTCCGAAAAATACGCGGTGATGCTCCACGGTTATTCAGAATGTCCTGAACAGCTCTCATCGCAGCCGAATTATCGTAGTTCCTGCGATAGGTATCATTGGTACGCAGGAGAACCAGACGTACTGCTTGGTCATCCGGGACATCACCTGAAGATGTTGGAGACGGATGAACCCCTGCAAAGGGATTTTCCTTTCTGCACTTCTTCAAGCGGCTTTCAATTTCCATATCGACATCCGCCAAAGAGACCTGAGAGGCGCGATCTTCAGCAGTCTTACGCAGCGTTGGCTTTGTGTCATACCAGAAGCGGTTTCCATTCGGATTGTTATAGAGGTAAGACAGAGAGCCATGAAGCGTGTTCAATGCGTCCTTAAAGTCGGCAATATTTTCGCCAGGCTGAACAACGCCCAAAAGGACTCGAGAAGTTTCCAAACCTCTGATTCCTTGGTCCCGAAGGGCAGAAGTGCTCGGAGCGCTGCCAAGCATAACTGTTCGGGATACGCGACGGCACGCGAGAATGCGTCCATACCGAGGATTTGCTTTATCTTTTTGATAGGGGATAGAATCCTTTCCGTCTACTTCACGGTCAATGATGCTGTTCCATGTATCCGGAAGGTGGCGAACTAGCTCATCACGGACTTGCGGCATATCCAGTGTAATGGAGCCCGGCATGATCATGGCTCCCTCATCGTTTGCCATCCAAAGCTCATGAATAACTGCTGCCATCAGACGCAGCACACCTCTTGTGCGCTGGAATCTCTCCAATGTTGCCCAATCGCCATAGAGACGATCGAATACTTCTGGATGTATCGGGTAGCAAGATACAAGGCGGTCACGATATTCCACTTCCTTGGATTCAAGCGGAAAATCTTCAGAATTGTCCTGATACATTTGGCTGAATGCATCACAAACAGCATCGCGGGCAGCTTCGTCCTTGCAGTCCAAAAACAGTCTGCGGCGTACAACTTCAAATCCTTCATTTGCAGCAACTGGCTTCCAAATAGACTCCATACGTCCAAAGGTATGCTCGATTGCTTCGAGTGCCTTTTGGCCTGCCTCGCCACCAATCTCAATGCTGGATTCCGGAATAGAAGCAACCACGATGCTGTTTTCACTTGCGCGTGCAGCTTCGGTAATCTGTTGAATGAATGTAATGAAATTATCGAAAGAACCAGCAGGCAAACCTTCTGCACCAAAGAGAACTTTTGCGTAAGCAACCAGCTCGTCCATCAAAATCAAGCAGGGGCCACATTCGTTGAACAGGTTCTTCAAGTTCTCCGAGCCGGGAGCTACGCCTTTCAAATCGGCATCACGAATATATTTTGCATATAGCTCAGGCTTACCGGCAGAAGTCACCAGTTGATACGCCATTTCTCCCCAAATGGTGCCAACGCTATATCCCGGAAGGTTTGCAGGCTTTTTCCGACGGGATGGGTCAAGCGCCGTACCAACCAGAACAGCGACATTTGCGTGTGGGAATTCTTCTAATCCGGCGCGTTCCATAATTGGCTTCAATGCAGGTACGGACTCCAGCGACATTCTGCTGTGTGCAATGTGGTAAAGAGCCAGCATGCTGTGGGTTTTACCACCGCCGAAGGCAGTCTTCAGCTGAATGACAGGTTCTCCGCCTGTCCCGTTTAAGCGCTGTAAGGACTCCACCAAAAGTCCTGCCATACCTTCCGTTACATAGGTTCTCGCGAAAAATTCAACCGGGTCACGGTACTCATATGCACCTTCGCCTCTGGCTACCTGCGCAAGATCTGCGGCAAATTCAGCGGATTTATAGCGCCCTTCCGCTACATCCGGGTGTGGCTGCATAACATCGCGCCAGCTGGGGAGATTTTCTCCAACGTGACGTCCCAGCACAGCTGCGACAGTCTTAGATTTTCCAGTCGGTGTGGTTTCTTTTGCCGGGGCGGAAGATGTAGAAGCATCTTCTGAACCATAGCGGAGTTTACGATACAAAGCACGAATTTCTTCAGCTCCATCACTGTCAAAGCCATCGCAAAGTCTCGCCATTGTATCCAATGCTCGTTCTGCATCGGCCTGTGCAATATCCTGTATTCCCAAATGAGCAACTTTATTGCGAACTCCCATGAGTTCTGTAGCCCAAGTACGGTAGTCCTTTGAGAGCTTGGAACGAAAAACATCATTCCAACGCCGATCAATGAGCCGCAGACAGTTTGCAACATCGAGTGAATCTTGCAATTCAGCATACTCACCGGAAGAGGGCAGATCATATTGGTCACTGAGTGCAGTCAGTACCTCCTGCCACCAGCTGTTCTTGTATACGCGCGATAGCTCCCTGCAGATATAGCCTGCCATATCAGGAAGTAAAATCCTAAATCCGTTTTGAACGAGTGCTATATTTTCCTGCATGATTTATTCCTCCTCCAATTGAACGGTATCAGCTTCGCTGTCCGCGTTTTTCTCTTTCAAATATCCCAGAATCTCTTGATAAATAAGCTCTAGTGCATCGTGTATCTTCATGCCTGAACCGGATGCATTTAAGACTTTCTTGTAACGAGTGAACAGACTAAGTCCTGCACCGATACCGACGATTTTTTCATCACTGACATCCACACCGGCGCACAACATCCTTTCAAATACCATGGGAAATTCCCTCTTTAGTGCGGCTGCAAAGCCCCTTCTCGTGGTCTGCTCGGTTTTATCATGAACGCGTGCCGCAATCAATACTCTTGTCCCATCTGCCTTTTCAGAAGCCGCTGCGTTTCGCATTGGCCACACTGCTGTAATTTCATATCCAGCATGAAGCATACTCCCGATTAAAGTCTCAAATGGAGAAGCTGTGCCATTGTTCCCATTGGCAAGTGCCAGTTCATCTCCTTTATGAAACTCGAAGAAGAATAGCTGTGGGAAATTCCTGTCGGCATGTTCTGCCAGTTGGGCGAGTACATCTCGCATTTGGGCTTCATAAGTCTGTTCGCACTCTGCCGCATGCTTTCCTTCATACTGACCACAGGTAGAAAGCTCATCCTTACTTGTCACCATGTGGTTGAACAATTCTGGATAGATTGTCTTCAGACTTTTCCTAAGCCATATATAGAAGTAATCTGACAGCGCAGCATAACCAATGGCCTTATAATACGGAAGCTCTGTGCAAACCATTATATTTTGCGGATATGTTGCCATTCGTGCATCTTGCTGCAAAACGGAAACTTCACTGCCGATAGGCAGATTCCGGATTGCATTTACAACGCTTTTCAGCGTAGAAGATAAGTTCCCGGTAATTTTTGAAAAAGGATTGCCTTCCGCATAGGTCCATACCATAGGAATCGCCTGTCTGCCAAAGGTATTTCGAAGGCTATTCCCTGTGGTTCGCCACGAGCAGATTGTGGAGTTTGCATCTGCAATCTTATCAATCACAAAAGCCAGATATACTCCGATTGCCTGCCCATAAGCCAGAGCACCGGTGCCGCCGTTTGATAGCGAGCCTCCGCTTGCGTCCATTCCTGCTGCCAGGGCATCCGATGCAGCCTTATCCTGTATCTCAGGGAGCAAATCGCAGAACATCGTTAACATAGTAAGCTGTCTCGATGAGAAGAGATCCGCATAGTTTTTGAGACCGAACCCAGGTGGTGTGAACCAATGCGGATTATCCGGTATTTCTCCGGGCGGTGCATCCTCTGGGATAGGGACATTCGCTGCATGCATCTGTTTCTCGGATGGGGCAATATACTTTATTCCGTCTTCCGTCTCCAAGGAGATTGCCATCATCTGCGCGCCCAGCTTATGAGATGAACCCATCTGCTTTACATACGCATCCGTTGTGAGCGAACCGCAGGCAGGACAACGAAATACCGCGCCTTGACTGCCAACCTTATTACTCATTTTCTCCTTTGGACAGCATCCATGCTGTAATTCAAAATGTACTGCTCCGTCTTGCAAAACAGGCTCGGCCCAAATCTCATTTGTTCCTTTTGAGCACAGAATAAAAGAGCTTGCCAGCGGCATAGTACAGCCACATGCGGGGTTCGGGCATTTGACTGTCCTTGCCCAGATCCATGCGGAAGGTGTGCCTTCCGGCTCATTTGGATAGATGTCCTTGAGCTTTTCCCAGGCCTTTTCCCGCAGAAGATTGCCGTAATAAGCGACATCCTCCGCAAGGCCTTCCGTTCCAAAATACTGCTTCCGGAGTGCCGAATGATTGACCGGGCTTACATTTGCAAACTTTGCGGGAATTTCCGTTGCCGCTTTCGTAAGCATCACTGCCACAGAGTTCAGATCACTTGCGACGGCAGGAAGTCCCAGCGACTGTGCTGCCAGCGCTACGCCTCCGAAGCCACAGAATGGGTCGAGAATTGTCGGCTTCTTGCCAAATTCCGGAACCTCTCCGCTTTGCACACGCACAAGCCGCGATTTGAGCTCCTCGTCGCATTCCGGGGCATCGATCAGTGATGCAGCTAAGGCCGACTGCACAGAGGAGATCGGACTTCGTCCCCACCAAAGATGCAGATGAGCGGGATGTCCGGGAGCCAACTTCTTTTCACGGATGGTTTTTGCGTTAATATCAGTTAAAGGGAGCGCCGCCTCTATTAACTTTTTCATTTGGAGATTCACCCCCTTATCGTTGTTCTATCATGAATTGATGGCGTCCATATCGAACAGAGTCATCTGTTCCGGGGTTTCGGCTTTTATTGCTGCTGCTCTGGACTGGATGTCCGGCCAAGCCACAACAAGCGCGTTATAGGCATAGCCTTCCTCTGTCCATCCTTTGCGCTCAGCAATGGTATAAAGCCGATAGGCCAGATCCTTCGCAGCCTCCGCGCCGGAGCCGAAGATGCCCCACACGATCTTTGCGCAGGCTTCGATGCCGCCGGTTGCCATGGCATGGGTCAGCTGCTGGGTGAGCAGCCAGACGGTGCTCTCATTGGAGTCCACCGCTGTCGGAAGCTCGCTGCGTTCCATCAGATGCACAACGCCTGCTTTCGCATACAGAACGCCGTGCGCCGCCATCATCGGGATGGAGGTGCTCTTGGCATTTGCAAGGATCTCTGCCTCGCCATACTTGATGTTGTTGTAGGCGCACTGCGTATAGAGATCCACGCAGAACCGGCTGGCGGCATCCAGACTGCCGACCTTCTCGTTGAAGTACAGATCCACTTCTTCGTTGATGACCTGCAAGGCGCTGCGCACGCTCATCACAGAGCCATCTGCCTCAAGCACGCGGCGATAGCGGCTGAACACGCCCATGCCGGGGCCGATGGCAGACTGCGCCAGGTCCACAGGCGCAATGTTGCTCGACTGCAGCTTTTGCAGAGCGGGGCGCAGTTCCCGGCGCAGAGCCGCAATCAGATTGCGGCGCGTGGTCTGCGGCGCATCTTCCGGACGCTTGCGGCACACCAGGACGATGGAGGAGGCGAGAGCATTGGTGCCTTGAGATATAGATCTGGAACTACACTCTGTGTTCATCGGCCAAGTACCAGTAATTGAAAAACCTGCATTTACAATTGCACCGAGCATGGTCTCCCAGCCGGAAGAAGCTGTGCCGCGATCGTCCGTATCGCTCTGCTTATAAGCATAGTAAATGGTGACGGGAACATCCTCCCGTGCATACTGATACATCTGCTTGCAGGCAGAAAGCATCCCATCTTCGAAGAAGTGCTTTGCTTTTTCAACATTTCCATCATGACGATACGGGGTGGCGATCAGTTCCTCGACCTTCGGTACCAGCATAGTACTGAACAGCTCCGGGTAGGTATCCTTCAGAGACTGCCGCATCCAGACATAGAAAAAGTCAGATAAGTCGGCATATCCAATATTATCATAATAAGGTGGATCGGTGGAAATCATGATATTCCGCAATCCACAATCAGTTTGAGCATCGCTTTGGATTGCAATTCCAGCACTATCTCTGCCAAAATTGAATGAATCTGCTTCGAAACATCTCATTATATTTCTTAGTAAAACACTCCAAGAGCCAGAGCTATCACTGAACGGATTTCCTTCAGCATGATCCCACACCATAGGAATCGCTTGCCTTGCGAATAACTGCCTTGGACATTGAGCGATGGGTTCCCACCGGTTCAAAGAATTACACAAGTCTGCAAGTTTGTCTACCAAAAGAGCCAAATACACCCCTACAGCTTCACCATAGGCTTTTGCACCATCGCCGCCATTGCGCAGGGAAAGATGGTCATTTTTCATGCCGGCAGCTACCGCATCCGCTTCCGCCTTAGCCTGTGCCTCGGAAACCAACTCGCTGAAGGTGGTCAGGGCTGTGAGCTGGCGGGGAGTGAAGAGGTCGTCGTAATGATCCATGCCAAAGGCGGGCGGACTAAACCACCGCGGATTTTCCGGAAGCGCACCTGTTGGACCGTTTTCCGGCTTTTCTACTCTTGCGGCTAAAATATGTTCCTCGTTTGGAGAAAGATAAATTCTGCCATGTTTCCCATCGCCAACGATTGCCATCAGCTGGGTTCCAAGTCTTCCGGCTTTGCCTTCTGACTTTACATATTCATCTGTCGTTACTTCGCCGCAGCAAGGGCACTTGAAGGCTGCACCGCGTCCTGTTTTGTAGCTTTCGTATTCCTTGGGGCACTTTCCATTTTGTACTTCGAAATGAACCTTATCGCCATCGGGAATTGGTTTAACCCATGCCTCCTTTCCCTTTTTCTTAGACAGCACAAAAGAGCTGGCCAGCGGCATCTCACATCCGCAGGCCGGGTTTGGGCACTTGACCGTTCTCGCCCAGATCCATGCAATGACGGTGGCTTCACCGCCGCCCTGTTCGTGCGGCACTTTCACCTTGGGATAGAGATGGCCAATGCGCTTATATGCCTCCTGTTTCATCCATTCGCCGTAATAGCGTACATCCTCCGCAAGGCCCTGTGCTCTGTTCCAACCATTACGCATAGCAGAAACCTGTGCATCCGGATTTACCGGAGCTTTCCCTGCAAAGCGTGGTGGAATCTCAATCATAGCCTTATTGATGGTCACCGCCACAGGATTCAGGTCATGGGCGTGTGCTTCCAGCCCAAGACGCTGCGCCTCGAGCGGGATGGCTCCACCACCGGCAAATGGGTCAAGAAGAGCCGGAGGGTTATTATCCGTAGATTTCAGAATTTCAGCTTTTGCGGCATTCAGAATGTCCTCGTTATTGGAATTCTCCCACACAACGAGATCTTCGAGGATCCTGAAGAGACGCTGGCGTTCTTTGTTCTGGTCTTCCTCTGTCGGAAACTTTTCCGGATGAGAGGACGGATCATCCACCAGGCTGGACCAGATGACCGCTCTGGCCGCAGCCAAGGGCCGCCGAGCCCACCACAGATGCAGCGTGGAGGGATGCCCATGTCGAATGGATTTCTCCCGGGCAGATTCGGCATTGATTTTCTCCAGAGGCAATGCCACCTCAATTAGTTTTTTTGTGCTCATATCGGTTTCCTCACTTCTGATAGACAATCTCAGAGGACGCTATCAAATCCTGTATGTCATAATTTGTGCTGTTCGTTGCCATGCCCGGTGCGTCAAACGGCGGTCGTTTCAGGTAAATCGTGTGCGTCGCGTCTGCGTCTACTTCCACGATGGCGAGAATAAACTGTTCCGGATTATTCAAGCCGCAGAGCATTTCGTTGCGGCTGACGGTAACAGTGGTTGCGCCCTTTGCCCGGCCTTTGACCTCTACAAAGCGCAGCACATTGCCATCCGGCCCGCGCAGCGTTTCCGGCACGAAGGATTCCACATCGTATCCGCATTTTACGGCGCTGACATCGCGCGGCACAAAGCCCGATTCCTTCTCAATCTCCATCACGGCCTTCATCGCAGCCAGTTCGATTGCTTTCTTGTCACCCTGACTGAACAGCTCCGGTTCAGCATGCGGCATCAGCTTATAGAGAAGTCCTTTTGGAATGACAAGCGCTCCGCCGGTCATTACCGGAGGCATAGGTGAGATGCGCCGTTCTTTCTCAATCTCCGCAAGGCGCTCTTGCATACGATGTTCCAACTCTTCTGCGCGGCGAGCGGCCAGCTTGGAATTGAGCTTTGCGTTGGACTTGCCTGCGGCTTCCTTTTGCGCAAGGTCTGCAGCACGGTAGTCCCAATACTGAATTTCAGCGGTCAGGCGGTCTTTAACTGCTTTTGCAGTTTTGTTCAGCATGGCTTCTTTCTGCTTTTTTACTTCTGCAAAGTGCGGAGGTATCAGATGCTCGACCGCGTAAGTCTTTGCTGTGGCTTCCACATCACGGTGCAGCCAGTCCTGTGACTCCATCCAGGCGCGAATCACCGGAGTCTCTTCCGCCGTTGCTCCGCGGTAGTCAAGATATGGAGCATATCCTGCTGAAGAAGCAGTCCCATCTGCTTTCATCTCAACAAAATGGACTTGCTTGGAGATGACTCTGCGTTTGCCGTCTTTCAGCGTGACGCCATCCTGAACGGCATCTTCTATGTAAAACAGCAGGCGTGCATCTTCACTGTAATCGCTGTCATCAATCAGAACGCTGCCGCGCTTCATGGTATCCACATTCTTTTCCTGAATCAAATCGATCACAGCATTCAGCAGTGGCTGACCAGGGCAAACCAAATCCGCTTGGGGCTTTCCGGGAACCGTGCAGTATTTCTTATCAAAGCAGACACGTTCGTAGCGGTTCAAGACAGGTTCTCCGTATCCGATTGCCATATCACGGTTCCGCACGGCGTAGGGCACAGATATAATCTCATACCTGCCAGTTTCCCGCTTGCGAATGCGTCCGCCAAGCTGTTGGAACGCGTCAAGGAAGAAAGATTCAATAAAATGCGGCTGGAGCTTGTGTGCCTCCACACGCTCCATATCCTCGCGAATTGCATTGACCATATGGATATCCATCACATCATCCGTCAATGCATTTTCCCGGATGATATCCCGGAATATCTGCGGATCAAGAGATTTATCCACCACACGATTGAGTCTTGCGCGCACTTCCGGGTCATTGCCATAACGCACGGCTTCAATCAGCAGGTCGCGCAAGGATTTATTATCAAACGAGACTTTGCCAAGTATATCAAAAACTTTTCCGCCGAGGGCCTGCCGCTCTTCCTCAAGTTTTAGGAACAACCTTTGGAACACATAACCCTCACGAGTCTCGTTCGCAACCAAATTCCAAAGATGACAAACCTCTGTTTGTCCGATACGATGGATACGGCCAAAACGCTGTTCCAGTCGATTGGGATTCCAAGGCAAGTCGTAGTTTATCATCAGATGCGCGCGCTGAAGGTTGATGCCTTCGCCTGCAGCATCCGTAGCGATCAGAATGCGCACCCCGACATCCTGCTTGAAGAGCTGTTCTGTTTTTCTCCGTTCATCACGGAGCATTCCGCCGTGGATGGTAACAACAGCATCGTCATCTCCGAGCAGAGCGCGAATCTTTCCGGCAAGGTAGTTGAGCGTGTCCTTGTGTTCCGTGAAGATGATCAGTTTTTCACGCTGGTTATCCTCGCCATACATCGCCTGGTTATCCTGAAGCAGAGAGGAAAGCTCATCCCATTTTCGGTCAACACCGCTGACACGAACATCATTTGCCATCTTTTCAAGGCGCTTCAGCGTCTTGATTTCAATTTCAAGCTCTGCGATGGTTGCCGCAGCGGAAGCGTGGTCTACGACTTCCTCCTCAACAGCCTCCTGCTCATCCGGCGTGAGATCATCGTCATCGTCTATGTCATAAGCTGCATCCGTGTAATCTGCCGCACGTTTGCCCATTTTCTCCTCTGCAAGGCGATGCTCCAAGCGCTCGCGTCGGCGGCGCAGCGATTGATAAATTGCCTCCGGAGAAGAAGCAAGGCGGCGTTGCAATATCGTAAGAGCAAAACCGACAGTGGTCTTGCGTTCATTGTTCAAGTTATCCGCGCGGTTGAACTCTTCCTGCACATAGTCCGTGACTGCCTGATATAGCTGCGCCTCCTGCGGCGAAAGGGAATAGTTCACCGTGTAGGCGATACGCTCCGGAAACAGCGGCGTACCGTCAAATTTCAAAAGCTCTTCCTTTGTCAGTCTGCGCATGACATCACTGACATCAATAGTCTGCTCCGAAGTATTATGGATTCCCTCAAAACGATCCGGGTCCACCAGAGACAGAAACAGATGAAAGTCCTCATCCTTGCCGTTGTGCGGTGTTGCCGTCAAGAGAAGAAAGTTCTTTGTGATATTAGAAAGCAGCTTGCCGAGCTGGAAGCGCTTCGTGTATTTCACTTCTCCGCCCCAGATAGTAGCAGACATCTTATGAGCCTCATCGCACACAATCAGATCCCACTCAGATACCTTCAGTTTTTCTTGAAGCTGCTCATTTCGTGCAAGCTTATCCAAACGGCAGATGCAGAAATCCACCTCGTTAAAGACATTGCCCGTCACAGCCGATTCCATTCGGTCGTTTGTCAGGATTTGAAACGTAAGGTGGAATTTTGAAAACAGCTCATCCTGCCACTGTTCCACAAGACTGCCTGGAGATACAATCAGGCATCTTTTCAAATCGCCTCTGGCAATCAGTTCCTTGATGAACAGACCGGTCATGATTGTTTTACCGGCACCGGGGTCATCCGCAAGCACATAGCGCAGCGGAAGCTTCGGCAGCATCTCTTGATAGACAGCTGAAATCTGATGCGGAAGCGGTTCCACTGAGGAAGTATGCACAGCCAGATACGGATCGAATAAATGCGCAAGGCTGATTCGATAAGCTTCTGATGCAAGCTTCATCTGTTCGCCGTCCGCGTCAAAGCTCCACGGCAGACTATTGTCCATAACGGTCAGATTAATTTCTTCGTCGCGGAGCAGCATCTGATTGCCTGGTTGTCCATGGCTGTCCTTATATGTAATTTCGAGCACATTGTTTCCGTACCATTGGACAGCAACGATTGTGACAGTCGAATTGCTGATAATTCCTTTTACGGAACTGCCCACGGTTATATCTTCAAGTTTGGTCATGCGGGGTGTTCCTCCTCATCTGTTAAGCAATTTGATTCTTTAACATGACTTGACAGAGCAGCTGTTTACGAATCGGCAGGCTTATCGCGATTCTCTTTATCGGGGACAAATTCCATAACATCATCAATGGAACAATCCAGCGCTTGCAAATTCGTCCTAAGATATCAATTGTAATATTTTCCTCGCGATACATCTTACTGACGGTACGGTGGCTTACATTTGCCTGCTGCTCCAATTTTTATATCTTCTCTTTTCAGTGTTCTGCTGCGGAGATATGCCCCCAAAGGACACACGCAGCATCCCAGATTTGCTTTTCAAAGCCGATTGTGGCGTTGTTTCCGTTAGCCATAGAACGAACCCTTTCTTTTATTATTTTGCCGCATTGCATTGGAACAGGCATGATAGATCAAACCAGCACTTCCCATTTTCCGTATCTCTTGCCGCTTTCTCTGCAGATATAGTTTTTATCTTGCAAGGACTTCATAATTCGCTTTACAGTTGCGATAGACCTTCCTGTTGCGTTCACTAGCTCTTGCTGCTTGATTGCCGGGTTTTGTGCGACCAGTTCCAAAACCGCCAGTTCTTCCAGTGAGCAGTCCAAAGTATCAAATTGATACTTTGGAACTTTGGAATTGATACTTTGGGGATGGCTTTCCTCCACATAATCAATGTGCATATAACGATTCTTCAGCTCATAATCCGTGCCTAAAAGAAGATTGCTGAAAAACATCTCCAAGAACTTTGTGGTGGCGTGAACACCCTTTTGCAGATTCGTATAGTTTGCTCGTACCAAGGCGTTGCGGAAGTACCACGAGTTTTTTTCAAAGGCGTCGTTGTTCACACGAAAGCCGAAGGTTTTCATATACTTGATCATAAAAACGGCGGTGGCACGGGTATTTCCCTCGCCGAAGGGATGGATCTGCCAAATGTCCGAAGCGAATTTTGCCAGATGCTTCACCGCTACATCTATGGACAAGCCCTCATAAGAGAACTGCTTTTCGGTGGCAAAATCGTAATCCAGCGTATCCTTGATACTGTTCCAATCCGCATAAATTACGGTGTCGCCGTTCAGCACCCATTCTTTCTTGGTGATGTTGTACTGCCGAATTTGTCCGGCGTGACTGAACACGCCCTCAAACAGCCTGCGGTGGATGGAACGCCATTCGGCGGGGGAGAATTGGAAGGCTTTTTCCCCCAACAGCTTTGCGATTCTGGCAGAAACAATATCTGCCTCTTTGGTCTCGTTCTCTATTTCGGTGCGGGTGGTGCGCTGCTCATAATAGCTATGAATGCGCTGCTGGGCTTCATCAATGGTGATTTTCCCTTCAATGTGATCCTTGGCCGTATCCAGCAGATAGGCAGAGGTGTTCAGCCCGTCCACCGCCTGCAAGCCGATGGCGGTCTGCCACGCCTCGCTTTTTTCGGTTCGGTCGGGTTCACCCTGCTTGATATATTCTTCCAGTTCAAATTGCCAATTCTGATCCGGCATATCTGCACCTCATTCCTTGCTCAAATCTTCCGCCTTGAAGGTCGTGTATCCCTCGTAATAAAAGCTCTGGTCGATGCCACTCAAATAGACTTTCCGGCTGTTTATCTCGTCGGACAGCGCCGCCTTCAACAGCACCTTGATCTCCACATCCTTGATGGGGCTGCGCTCCATGGCAAGGAGATAACCCTCTTTATCCACCCGGCTCCAGTCCACGACCTTGCCGATTTCTGTTCTCAGGATATGGTCGAGCCAGATGCGGGTGCTGCGCCCATTGCCCTCCCGAAAGGGGTGGGCAATATTCATTTCCACATATTTTTCGATGATCTCGTCAAAGGTGGACTGCGGCATCTTATCGATGTTTGCCAGTGCTGCTTCCAGATACATCAGCGGTGCAAAGCGGAAATTGCCCTTCGCCAGATTCACCGTGCGCAGCTCACCGGCAAAGTCGTAAATATCTTCAAACAGATATTTGTGAATTGCCTGCAAGGTCGAGAATTTACCTGCTGGCAGGGCATCAAGCACGCCGTTTTCAAACAGTTCTACCGCCTTTTTCTTGCTGATGCGTTCTTCTTCCCGGGCAAGATCGGCGGAGCTTGTCAGCCCCAATTTATTTTCCAGTGCCATCGTGCATCTCCTGATTAATTTACAAGGTATTTAAGCACAAAAAACAGTCCGACAAGCACTGTAATAATCAATAACACAACCCATCCAGTGGCTTTCTTCGCTTTCTTTTTTGAGTAAACCGGCTGTACGGAATATGTATATTGTGCCTGCGGCGATTGGTGGAGCGGTTTTGGCTTTGCGACAGGCCGAGGTTTTGTCGCCTTTTGATACATAACAAGAGGATCACCTTGCTTCATAATCCTATCATAAAAATTGTCAATCCATTGTGCGTCGCTGAGGTCGCACATATTTTCTTCGCTGCTATTCGGGTCGTGTACAATTTGGTTTCTGACCCAGCGGTAATGCTTAAGGCACTTGAGATCTTCGACCCAGCCTTGAACCCAATATGAACCATTTGGGGTACTTTCCATCTCAGCTATATAAGCGGAGACACCGTGCTGAGTTTGCAGCATATCGCCACACAGCTTTTCGAGATGCTTATACGAATCTATAAAGCCCATAGCTCATCACCCAATCCAGATTACTTATCCGCCGCCACGCCGGACTTCATCCAGACGTCTACTTCGCTGACCTTGAATTTCCAAAGGCGGCCTATTTTCGCAGCGGGCATATTTCTTTTCTCTATCCAGGCGAGTACCGTATCACGGCTGACGCCGAGGTATTCGCAAATCTCTTTCATTGAGTACCAGCGTTCGATGGTCGGTTCCATGGGAGTATCCTCACTTTCAGGCAGTTTCCGATAGATATAATTATACAGTTTAAGTATATCACAGCAAGGCGGATTTATCAAGGATTATTGCGGATTTACGAGGAAAGCAGAGGATAATCCCATGCTTTCAAGAATGAACTTCTTGCTTTTTTATCACAGAGCCTTATCAGATGGGGGATTTTTCGGCTTGCAAACCGAATCGTAAAATGGTCAAATCTGCAAATTTGTTTTTCGCACATTGGGCTTTTCCTTCGGGTTGCGCTATTATGTGGATGATGATAGAAACCCACACGGTGAGCGTGAAGGAGGAAGAGTATGTACAACAGATTCGCAGAAATGCGCAGGCGGTATCTGCGCGAGCACAGGGATGGCATCTACACGGGGATGCTGCTGACCGGCAAGCTGGACGACCATCTCAAGGAAATCGGCGACACAGCACAGGAGATGTTCGATCGGCTGGTCGCGCAGATGAAGGACGCTGAGGGTGTCACTGAGCGGCTGAAGGCCGAAAAACAAATGGAATGGGTGGGACGGATGAACAGCATCCGCAGCCGAGCGGAGGAAGTTGTCCTTTCTGAGCTGGTTTATTGCTGAGGTGTGGTGATGTTCAAGCATAGAAGAAATCGAGTGTTAGCACTCTGCGCCGGCGAGCGGCGGCTGCTGGTAAAGGCCCTGCTGTCCTTTCGGAACAAGCTGGTAGCAAGCGGCAAGCCCACCGAGGATATCAATGAGCTGCTGATCCGGCTGCTACGGTAAAAACTGAATACGAGAAATGAGCGTCTGCTTCTGAAAAGAGGCAGGCGCCTATTTTTATGGCATCAATTTTGCAGCCACACCGATGAAATCCGGAATGGACATGGCATCAATTTTGATGCCATAGACGAAAAATGGCTCCATTTCGGAGCCACGAGCAGTCCTGCATAGGAAAATGGCTCCAATTTGGAGCCAAAACAAAAGAATTTTTCAAGGGGGTTAATTTTTTGGCCTTCTCGCTGCCTACCAAGTGAGGGGAACTTTGAAAAAGCTCTGCACAAGCTCGGCTTTTTATAATTTACCAGCTCAAAAGAAAAAATTTTGAAAAGCAGCGGGAAAATCCGAAAAAAATTCGGCAAAGGGAAAGTGAGAGGAGCTTCTAAGCTTCCCCCGTGTACCTCGACAACTGAATAGCCGTTACCGAGACAGATATGACTGTGCGACGACCGCAAAAGAGCGAGCACGGCAACGCCGCGGAGGCCCCGGGGCAGGCATATAAAAACGATATCGGAAGTACGGCGCCAAACCAAAAAACACAATTACCAGCGAAAGAAAGAAGGTGAAACACATGAACAAGCTACAACTGATCGATGCCGATACCCTGTATTACAAACCCCTTGCCCACCCCAAAATGCTCATCGACGGTGTTCTCTCCGACGGGCTCGCCATTTTAGCGGGTGACTCCAAGATCGGCAAGAGCTGGATGGTGCTGTGGCTGTGCCTGCAAATCAGCCGCGGCGAGGCGGTGTGGGGGCTGCCCACCAGAAAAACCGATGTGGTATATCTGGCTTTGGAGGACCGGGAATGGCGCGTTCAGCAGCGTATGCAGGAGCTGACGGATTCTCCGCCGGAGAATCTCCGCTTCGGCTTTTCCTGTGGGCAGCTGGGCGCGGAGCTGGAGGGGCAGATTGAGGAGACTCTGCGGGAATTTCCCACCACGGGCCTGATATTCATCGATACCCTCCAAATGGTGCGGGACAATGCTTCCGCAAAGGTCAATGCCTATGCCCAGGACTACAAGGATCTGTCCGGCCTGAAAAAGCTCGCCGATGACCACGGCATTTGCATCTTCGTTGTCCATCACACCCGAAAGGAGCGGGACAGCAGCAATATCTTCAACGACATGACCGGCTCCACAGGCATTTTGGGCGTGGCGGATACGGGGATGATTCTCCGCAAGGATGACCGCTTCGGCGATTGCGCCACCCTCTGCATTACAGGCCGGGATGTGGAGGAGAAGAAGCTGAAAATGCAGATGCGGGGCGTCCGATGGGAGATTACCGAGGCGCTCAGCGCCAAGGATTTGCGAAAGGAACGCATCCCGGACTTTGTTTTTCAGGTGGCGGATTTTCTCTTGGCGCACGGGCGGTTTCGGGGCACGGTGTCCCAGCTGCTTGCCGCCGTAGGTAATACGGAACTGAAGCCCAACCTCGCCAGCAAGCATCTGACCCGCCATTACAGCGATGTGCTGCTGCCCCTGGGAATCACCTGCGAGTATCGTAAAACGGCGGCTGCCCGGCTGGTGCTTTTGGAGCTGCATGACGGTGCTGACGGTCATGACGGTTCCTCCGGGAGCGAGAGACTTGCGTCACTGCGGAAACAGAATGACGGAACCTTCCGGCTTCCCCAAGCATCGTCACAAGCGTCATCTGCGTCATGGGAGGAGGCGGAGGACAATGAGGAATTGCCGCTTTAAGGGGTGCGGGGCTATACACCGCTTTTTTATCCGTAAGGATAACGAGCATGGGATTTGTGTAGCCCTGCGGCACCCAAATCCCCCGTATCTGCCGATACGAAAGGGGCACGCCCCTGTAACCCCGCTGAAAGGATGTGATATCTATGCGGAATCGAACAGAGGAAATCAATGTGCGAGTCTATAAAACCGAGAAGAATACCATTCGCAGAAAGGCAAAGAAATGCGGCATGAATATGTCGGAATATCTCCGAAGCTTGGGAACCGGCGTAGCGGTGAGAGAGGCTCCGCGCCGGGAGCTGATGCTGGCGTATCAGAAGCTGACAACGCTCCACGATACCGTCCGCTACGAGCTTGCCATGAGGGACTTTAACGAGGCCCTGGCCGAGATCGAGAGCCTGCTTCTGCGCGCCTATCACGGGAAGGAGGATGCCGATGGCGGTGACGAAGATCTGGGCGATCCATGACAGCGTCAGCCGTGTGGTGGACTACTGCACCAACCCCAGCAAGACCAAGCTAAGCGACCTGGAGCAGGTGCTGCTGTATGCTGCCGACAAAGAAAAAACCCTGGATGAGGGGGAGCAGCAATACGCCGTCACCGGAATTGGATGCAGGGCGGAGTCTGCCACAAGGGAGATGGCTGCTGTGCAGAGGCGCTTCGGCAAAGCCGGCGGCAATGTGGCCTACCACGCCTACCAGTCCTTCAAGACCGGTGAGGTTACGGCGGAGGAATGCCATCGCATCGGCGTGGAGACGGCGCGGAGGCTTTGGGGGAACGACCGGCAGGTGCTTGTTGCCACTCACTTCAACACCGGCACTTATCACAACCACTTTGTTGTGAATCCGGTGAATATGTGGACGGGCAAAAAGCTGGAGACAAAATACGAGGTTTACTACAAGCTGCGGGATATGTCTGACCGTATCTGCAAGGAGCATGGCCTGTCGGTGGTGAAAAATCCCCAACGGCATAAAACGGCGCGGTCGGTCTACTTTGCCGAAAAGAACGGCGAGCCCACCCGCTACAACCTCATGCGGCGGGCGCTGGATGAGGCGCTGACGATGTCGAGCAGCTGGACGGAGCTGAGCGCCGTGCTGCGGAAAAAGGGCTATGTGTTCGTGTGCGATCCCTACCGCAGGTACGCCACCATCCGCTCTCTAAGCGCTAAAAAGTGTATGCGCACCTTCCGGCTGGGAGCCGAACATGACAAGGAGGTGCTGCAGGACAGGCTGCTGGAGAACCAGCGGGACATCCGCGTGACCCGGCGCTATTTTGAATTCATGAGGCCCTACACACGGGAATATGCCAGAAAAAATCCGCCGACGGAAGAATATTACCGGCAGCGGGATTTCTATCTGCATTTGCCCTGCGTCACCGGGTATTTGAGCTTCTTCCGCTGTGTGGCAATCGTGCTGGGCGTTGCGCCACTGTACGAAAAGGAGTATCGGCAGCCCTTGTCAGCGGAGTGCCGGGAGGCTTGCCGCAGGCTGGATCGCTTCACCGATGAGATAACGCTGGTGTGTCGGGAGCATTTGGACACGCCGGAGGATGTGCAGAGGTTTCTTGCACGAATGGACAGGGAGATGGATGCAATATCCGCTGCACGCAGCAAAATCCGCAATAAGCAGCGAGGCTGCGCCGATCCTGCGGAGAGGGTCGAGCTGAAAAAGTCCTGCGCCGCCTGCACCGCAGAGCTTTCCCGGCTTCGGAAGCAAAAGCAAACCGCCTATAACATGATTGAGGATAACCCAAAGCTGAAAGCCCTCTTGGCGTGTGAATTGGATGCGTGGGTGGAAAACGACCCCTACCTATCCCCGCGGGAAAAGCAGGTGCTGCGAAATCAGCAACCGTCCCAAGAGGACAAGCCGATTATACGATGAAAGGAAGGATTCGATGAAGAACGACCGATCGATTGATTTGGGGCTGACCGGGTATGAGGAGTTTTTTATGAGCACGGAGGAACGGCTCGATGCGAAAAAGCCAAAGGTAGAGGCAATCCCGCTGGCTGACCTCACACCCTTTCGAAATCACCCCTTCCAGGTGAAGGAGGACGAGGAAATGGCGCAGCTCATGCGGAGCATTGCCGATGCCGGCGTGCTCTCTCCGGCGCTGGCAAGGCCGCTGCCTGACGGCGGCTATGAGCTGATCTCCGGCCACCGGCGGCTGGCAGCGTGCAAGGCGCTGGGGATGGACGCCATGCCGGTGATTATCCGTGACCTGACAGACGAGGAGGCTGTTATCACCATGGTGGACAGCAACCTACAAAGGGAGCATATTCTGCCGTCGGAAAAAGCATTTGCGTACAAGATGAAATACGATGCCATAAAACGCTCGCCGGGTCGAAAAGAAAATGGTGACCAACTTGGTCACCAAATCAAAAGTATTGATTCTCTTGCTGAAAATTCACCGGACAGCCGCAACCAAATCCAACGCTACATCCGACTCACCCACCTGATCCCCGACATCCTGAAGCTGGTGGACGAGGGCAAGATCGCCCTGACTCCGGCGGTGGAGCTGTCCTATTTGCAGCCGTCTGAACAGGAAATGATCTTCTCCGTGATGGACAGCGATGAGGTAACGCCGTCCTTGTCCCAGGCCCGACGGCTGCGGCGCATGAGCGAGGAGCAGACTCTTACGGATGACGCGGTGCTGCAGCTTCTGTCCGAGGTTAAGGGTAATCAGGTGGAATATGTGAAGGTGCCGGTAGACAAGCTCCGCAGCTTTTTCCGTCCGGACACCTCCATGAAGCAGATGACCGAGACACTTGTCAAGGCCATGGATTTTTACAACAAACACTTGGCGCGGCAGCGCAAAGACCGGGACGCCCGGTGAAAGGAGATTAAATTATGAAAGCTAATTTTGATTTTAACCGTTTGAGCGAAAGCAGAAAACAGGAGCTTGACTGTATGGTCGCAGATTTTTCCGAGGCGGGTTGCCTCTTTGTTGAGGATCTTTTCCTTGAATTTCTCATCGATGCTGATAACGGTATTGACCGCAGCGATGATAAGCTTGTGGCAACCTTTGATGATGAGTGCGGACACGAGCTTGTGTTTATTCTCTCTCAGGAAGAGCTTCACTATGTAATCCATGCTATTTCGGAAAAGCTGGATAATATCGTATGCGAAGGCGGCACTCCCTTCGGTGAGGATGAAAACGAAGAGGGTATTGTCAGCCTCTCGCCGGTGAACACAGAAGAAGAGCTTGATATGCTTCTCGCACATGTGCTTGGTGACGATGGAGGTGGTGCCGATGACTAAAATCGAAATTCAGACCCTATACGAGGTGATGTTCACGGACTACCCCGACATTGTAAATGTGGCGCAGGTGCAGGCGATGCTGGGCATCAGCCGTCATCTGGCCTATGCGCTGATCGGCGACGGCGACATCCCCGGTATGAAAATCGGCAACGCATACCGCGTACCGAAAATCAATGTAATCCGCTACGCACTCTCGGCGGGAAATCCACAGCCGGCGGCGTAGCCGGGATTTGAACCTGTATGGCACATTGGACGGGCATTCCCGCCGGGCGTATAATAAAAACGGTCCGAAAGGGTGCCCGTTCATGTGCTATCCGCAAAGGAGGTAGAGTTTATGATAGCAGGACACCTGCAAATAAAAAACGACAATTACTACATGGTGCTGAATTACACGGATGCCAACGGCAAGCGCAGGCAGCCGTGGATTCCCACAGGACTTCCCGCAAAGGGAAATAAGCGCCGCGCTGAGAAGCTGCTGCTGGACACTCGCAAGAGCTTTGTTCCGCCGGTTGTGAGCAAGGAGAACGAAGACATCTCCTCCGATATGCTGTTTGCCGACTACATGGAGCTGTGGCTGGAGATTATCCGTAGCTCGGTGGAAAAGACCACCTTTTCCTCTTACACGCAGATGGTAAAGGGGAAGATCGCACCGTATTTCCGAAACACCGGGCTGACGCTGGACGGAATCCAAGCCAAGCACATTCAGAGCTTTTATCTGCATGAGCTGAAAACCGTGTCGCCCGGTACGGTAATCCACTATCACGCCAATATCCACAAGGCACTGAAATACGCCGTCAAAATGGACCTGATTCCCTTCAACCCCGCCGACAAGGTGGAGCGCCCCAAGAAGCAGCGGTACATTGCGGACTATTACCGACAGGAGGAGCTGGAGAGGCTGCTGGAAGCGTCCAAGGATCATCCGTACTCCCTGCTGATTCAGATGACCGCCTTTTACGGCCTGCGCCGCAGCGAGGCGCTGGGGCTGAAATGGGACGCCATCGACTTTGAGCGGAACACCATCACCATTAAGCACATTGTAACCAACGCAAAGATAGACGGCAAATGTGAAATCGTCTGCGCCGACCGTGCCAAGATGAAATCCAGCCTGCGCTCCCTGCCGCTGGTCAGCAACATCCGGGAAAAGCTGCTGGCGCTGAGGGAGCAGCAAAAGGAGAATCGGCGCGTATGCGGAAATTGCTACAGCAAAAAGTATGACGGCTATGTTTTTGTGGATGCCATGGGCAATATCTTCAACCCTAGAAGCGTTACCGCCAATTTCAGCAAGCTGCTGGAGCAGAACGGTCTGCGGCACATTCGCTTTCACGACCTCAGACATAGCTGCGCCTCACTGCTTTTGGCGAACGATGTGCCTCTGAAGCAAATCCAGGAGTGGCTGGGTCACAGCGATATTGGCACGACGGCGAATATTTACAGCCATTTGGATTACAAGTCCAAGATCACCTCGGCAAATGTAATGGACAATATCCTGACTCTGCCGGACACAAGGCAGACTGGATGGCACACCTGAGTTCTTGCCGAAAATCATGTACGCCGATGTGACCTTGAGAGAAAAGAAAAGCCCAGTCATATGGGCAAAAGCCTTGATATGACTGGGTTTTTGGCGGAGAGTTAGGGATTCGAACCCTAGAGACCTTTCGGTCTACAGCATTTCGA
>ENA-OOXJ01000652-OOXJ01000652.1-human-gut-metagenome-genome-assembly--contig:-NODE-652-length-27416-cov-2.489310_pt1 | contig 27416 bp, 35 predicted proteins | sample MGYA00241587_ERZ501343 | MGnify/ENA primary metagenome ERZ501343 (study PRJEB25962, sample SAMEA2042918) | human gut metagenome | biome: human gut; feature: human-associated habitat; material: faeces... | reverse complement strand
TCGTTCTGTGCGGAGCCGGAAGCAGTGGAGAAGACCGCAACGGTCGCGATGAAATGAACGACCTTCGGGTCCATTGCCGTGGTGATGGTCGCGATCTGTGCAGTGGCCTTGTTGACGAAGTAGAAGACCTTGTAGGTCTTGCCGGACGTCGCGGTAAATCCAGTGACTGCACCGGTAGTCGGGTTCAGGTCATAAGAAACGCCGCCGGTCGCAATCGGAGAAGCAGCATTGACCTCTTGTACATAGCAGAAGATCTTGGAGAAGCCCTTCTGTGCAACAGGCGTACCCTCGGTGATGTCGATGGAAAGCGCCGTGCCGTTCGCAGTAACGGTCTGGCAAACCATGACCGGAGCGTTGTGACGGAGCATCGCACCCATCTGAGCGGCCTTCGCCCACAGGTTGAAGTCGGCTGCCGTGAACTCGACGTTGACGGAAGCGTCAGACGGGAGCGTGGTAGCAATAGCGTTTCCGAGGCCGGCACGGATTTCGCCAATGGTGACGCTCGGCGTGACATTGCCAGTCTGGAACTTGTTGGAGAAGTAGAGAATCTGACCGGTCGTCTTGTCGGTGCAGATCGCTTCGCCGATGCCCTTTGCATAAAGGCGGGAGTCAGTAAATCGAATCATTCTTTTGTCACTCCTTTGTGTGTGTTTCAAAAAGATGTTTGTGTGTTATGTGGTCTGGTTTCCTGCATTTTGGACAGCCCGCATACCAGCGCCGCCGGCGAACGTTGACATATCAATGAGTCCGCCACAGTAGTCGATTTCACGGTCATACAGAGGACTTGGGAACGGATTTCCATGCTTCCACTTTCCGCCCTGCGACTCTGCAAAGCTACAGGTGATGTACCCAACGAGTCGTTGAACCGCATCTCGCCGCAGCAGAAGCTTCAAGATTGGCCACTCTTCCATGTCGGATTCATCCGCCCCAGATAAAGTGGCAACTGTAGCTTTCAGCGCATCTATGCGGTATTGGAGTTTCGGCGCGTTCATTTCTGCAAGATCGCGTTCTGCCTGAACCAACTCAGGGTTAGCGTTCTCTGAAACAAGTTCAATGCCGTTCTGAGCCGCTAAAATTGGTCGCAGACGTTGGAATTGCATGGGGGTAATCCTTTTCACTTCCCCATTCACAAAAATAAGCACACTTTTCAGCCGTGTTGGGTCATTTGCTTGCAACTCAAGGTCTACAAGTTCTATCCGTTTTTCGGATGGTAGGCCGTTTCCTACTCGCATTGCGAGTAAAAGAAACAGAATGCACTTGTAGAAAAGCCCGCTTCCGGGCTGTCCGTTTTTTGCCGCGTCAAGTTCCAATGTGTAGTACGACTGCAAAAGAGGCTTTGAAAGCATCGTCACAGGGAGACTCTGCTGCATAAACTCGATTGCGGGTCGTGCTGTTGTGAATTCATCAATGTCCTTGACTTGGATTGGATATAGGGTCAAGCCTTCGGTTTCGATAGGTTCAAACCGCCGAACAGCTTTTGCCATTTCAAGAGAAAGGTCTTGCATTTTTTATTTCCTCGCCTTTCTGATTGCCGTGTTAAACAAAAAAGAGGGCTACCGGCACAATCTACTGTGTCGATAGCCCTCTTCGGCTCTTCCGCGCCGCTCTTTCGGCGCAGGTCAAATATTTTTCTATTCAGGTATATCCATTTCGGAGTCACACCACTCCACGCTCATGTGCGGCATGCGTCCAATATGATTTCCGTAGTCGAATATACTCTTGCTTCCATTGTCGGTGTGTGCGTACCGGTCGAAGTCAATGACACCGATTCCGGTGATGTTCACTCCGTGAAGTGCTTCGATGATACACTGCTCGATACTGTAGGCTCTGGAATATGCGTCTGTCCGCGTGGTGTTCTCCATGTTGACGTTTACAAGGATTTCAAACTGCAAACCGAGAACCGTATGGAAATTGTCTTTTGCAATGGTTCTTCCCATATAGAGTTTCAGTATCGTGTCCGCTTCTGTATCGCTCTGCCCCCAAACTCTTTGTGGGTATATGCGGTATCCCTTCGGGTGCCGTTTCTTGTCTTCCGCTGCGTTCAGAACTGGATTATCCCCGTCAAAAAGCATGGACAGCTTTTCTTGCGGAGTTGGAAGCGGGTTTGCAAGCGGATTCGCACCATCGTACCAGAGATATTTCATCAGCCGGACACGGGCGTGGTCGTTGTCATCCTTTGGCATATAACCGGGCAAAGGCAAGTCCATCAGATATTTCAGTATCTTGATTGGGATTTCTTCAGTGCCGCGAAGCCTGTTGAAACCCGTCTGAATTCTTTCATAGGGATAAGAGTCCGAATTGACCGATACCGCCATATCAGGCTTCCTCCTGCTGTTTCTGCCTCGTTTCCATGTAGTCGGCGAATGCCTTCTGTGCGTCTTTTAGCTCGTTCAGTGCTCCGCTGACCGCCTCTGGTGTGGTCTGCTGCTGCAATGCCATGATGATGCGCGTGACTGGTTCATTCATGACCTGCGTCAGTCCGTAGATTTCGGTGTTCAGGCGCTTTTCAAGGTCACGCATATCCGAAATCGCGTCAAACGCCTTGTCCCTGACTTCGCCGTCGCAGCGTTTCAGACGTTCCATTTGGTTCATAATATGGCTTGATGCGAATCGGTCATATTCTGGTTCTGTCATAAGCCACTGATTCTTCTCGAACTCATATGGTTCACCAAAATAGAGCTTTGCATATGCCGCCATAAGGACGCGGCTCTTGATCGCCGTGTTTTCCTTGTACATGGGAGGCATGGGAACGCTGTCCAACCCCTTATCGATTTTCAGTTCTATGCGGTCGAAGCACAAGTCTGCCGCTTCCTTAACGAACTGCATTTTCTCGCGCAGCGGCACATAGTCCGGCATCTGCATGAGATTTTCCTTCGTGATTTGAATTCTGTCCATACTTTTCACAACTCCTTCCAGATCGTATGGTTTCAGTGAGTGTACGCTAGGTTTTGATTTTACAGTGGGAAGATTCGTTAGAAACTTCCCACTTTTTTGTTCTGCCACACAGATACTGATGGGCGCACCAGTCGTGTCGAGCCTTTTTCTCCGTCAGATGCCGGCAATGCAAGCTCACGTCGCCGTTTTTGCGGTAGGCGTATTCGCAATAATGAGGCTCCATGTTTCCTCCCATTCACAGCTGCACGGCGTTGGCCTGCAGCCATGTTAATAGTGCTCCTGTTGGCATTTCAGCGAAAGTCACTGTCCGGAATGCCTCTTGCGTCCAGCTCCCGTTATAGACCGCGTACCACTGGCCGTCCGCGCCACCGTCGTACATGATATAAGTCGGTCTGAATTTTCCTTCATAAACCTGGAAGTACCTGAACGATTTCCCGTTTGACGTAAAGTCAGCACTCCCACGGAAATCGCGGTTTGTAACCAACTCGTTCAGAACCCACGTCAGTCCGTCACTAAAATTGATTTGGAATGACGTACCATCTATTACGGTTTCACCCCCCATAGATGGAATTTTGTACCATTCACAAGTGCATTTGCCATCATGCCACCTCAGTGAAATACTGGCCGATCAGCTCGTGCGGGAGATACTGCAGGGTGATCTTGTCGCCGGCCGTTGCGCCGGTGCGCTCGCAGAGGTAGAGTTTGCTGTCTTCCGGGTCGGTATAGTACAGGCCATAGGTGTATTCCATGCCACGAGATGCCGGTATAGGGTCTTCTTTTGTGCCGGCGTTGGTTTCGTTGATAACTGTAAACAGTGCAGGGGTCTTATCTGGTTCCCAACCTTCCTGAGTGGTGTGACCTTGACCTGCGTTAACACGGAAAAGCTTGTCTACACCATCGACTGCATGTACAAGACGATCTCCCGGCTCGACCACCATTCCGGCGGCCCAGCGGGCATAAAGTTCCTTCGCCTGCAATGCATCAGCATCACTAAGGCTTGCAGCAGCCTTGATGATAAATGGACGAAGCGCTCGCGCTCTTTCTGTATATGTCATTCTTCTTCCCCCAATAGAATCTTAGCGGCGGTTTCAGCATCCGTCAGAGGGATAGCAGCCCCCATTTGTTCATAACTGCCTTCTGGCTCAGTACCTTTCAGCGTATGGTCTGTGAGATGAAACACCATGTCAGAAAGCACCTGATTCTCAATTCCTTCTTCATCCATCATATTCACGGCCATCTTCGCACAAAAGCCATCAGCTTCTGTTTCCTTGCACGGCACATAACAGCCGTTGCCGTGCAGTCGGATGAGTACAATACTATCTGCATACCCGACAAATGCGCCGTCCTGTTTTACTGCATACATGGCGTCCCTCCAAATTTCTTTTGATAGATTTTCTCCAATCGCTCCGTGCTTGCTGTTCTCAACCGGTTTTTCCAATACCCGTTTTCCTGTCCCGGCCATTTTTCATCTGTAAAGTCTTCACCGCAGCCGTTTTTTTCATACCATCGATACAGACCATTCAGCATTTTCTGCCGCTCAACACCTTCCGGCGTGTTCGGCCTGAAATGTTCCCATCCATTTTCGGACGTTGTAGCGCATATCCGCCTGCCGTCCTCTGCAAGCAGGAACCCTTCGATCTCCGATACCACAGTTCCGTACCGGAGATTAAATGCTCCATCGATGCCATTCCCACGGAACCGCTTATACACGATATAGTCCATGCGCTTCTCCCTCATACGCAAAAGCCGGGCGCGAAGCCGAAGGAAGCGCGCGCGGTGCGGTCTTCGACTGTCCCGTTGGTGTTCACATCCTCGAAACCGTCGGAGTTGCTCGCAAGCGGAGAACGGAGCCACCAACGAGCGGCGGCGCTCGTTCCGTTGTGCTTGTACTTTACCTTGCTGTTTCCAGCGGAATAATAGGCGTACTGCGCTTGCTTACTCGCCTCGTTCGAGTTTGCTCTCGAAATGCTCCCGAAAACCTCAAACTCCGAGAGGAGGAAAAAGTAATCCTTTGTCGCCGTGACCGCACTCGCGGATGTGCTATTATTTCCCGTATTGTCCGTGTACTTGGTAACGGATTTTAACACTGCGCGAAGTGCATCAGGAATCACTGCGATCATCGTCCCGGAGTAGTTCGAGAGGCTCGTGCCGCAAATGTTTGTACGCATTTGCGAATTTTCCCATCCGCCGGAGTTCGTTGCACTACTGTTCATAGAGAAATAGCCGGTTGTCGAAACGGGCGAGGTATAGTAACTGTCGCAGAAACACACGTCCGTACCGCCGGAGAGCGCGGTCTTCGCGAGCTGAAAATGAATACGGTTTGTGCCCTCTAGCTCTTGATTGTGATTGAATCCGATGATAAATGCGTAGGTCGTGTAATTCGATAGCGCAAGATGTCCCACTGTTCCATCAAGTATTACTTCCTTTCGGTCGCCGATGCTCCAATAATTTGCGCCTTGTCCCGCGTCGGAAACGGACTTGATAACGCTCCACTCGTTGTCGTTGAGCGTAGAGCTCACGAAATAGAGCGACACCGCGTAACTGTCCGTGATAGATACCGTTTTTGTATCAGATGTTTGTCCTCCCAGCGTAGCAGATACGCTCCATGTGCCGGGTTCCGGTACGATAAGCGTGCACGTTCCATTGACCGATGTACCGCTCACAGACAGACTTCCTTTTGTAGCAGTAACGGTTGCACCAGATGTCACAGTTACAATGATTTGCAGTTCTGTACCGGTTTGAATGGCCTGAATGGCTGTCACAAATCCATCCGGATACACTAGCGAAGCCGATGTGCTACCTTTCTCCCGGATAGCTGATGCAACTTTTGTCAGGTCAGTTGTATTTGTCAAATATTCAGCCATCAGAAGCTACCTCCATTCGCGTTTGTGATCTCTACAGCCGCCCATGCACCATTTACGACTCGCAGGAATTTTCCATTATCCGCAGCAGTGACAGCGGGGACTTCGTGAACCGTGATATCTCCTGTATGACCATTCACGCTCGTCACGGGATAAGGAGGTGGATTAGTGGCGCTGTACTGCCGCACATTGTCTACGTTCCCAAGCCCGACGTCGGACTTTCCGAGCGCCACCGCGCCGGTCTTACCGTTGACACTGGTGACGGGGGCGGTCTGCAATGCGGTTTCTGCCTTTTCTAAGCTCGACTGGACGCTACTGGACAAATCTGATTTTGGGATTCCACCCGTTGGCTTTGTGTATTTCTCTTCAACGTCTTTTTTACGAGGAATGGATAAATCCTCGCTATATCTTCCTAAATTCTTCATGACGTTCCTCCAACATGGCCTCCCACGGTATTTCACGCGGGAGGCGTTGCGTTCATCAGCCGATTGCAACGGCGCGGTACGCTCCGGCGCTCAGAGAAGTCACGCTTGCGTCAGTCTGGTTGATGGTGATCGTAATACTGTTATCAGTGCCAATTACTACATCAGTCAAAACCATTGCATTTGTAGCCGTTTCGTATACCTGCACCAGCATCGGAGTCTGTGGGCCATTTGTCTGTGCGGCGATCTGCCAAGTGAATGCGCCGCCGGATGCGGAAAGCACTGGATTCAAAATGGAATACTTGTGCAGATTTTCAGGAGCGGCCTGCCACGTCGGTGCTTGTCCCTCGCCGTTAGAGGTCAGAACCTGACCAACTTCGCCGCCTGTCGTCGGTGCATAGAACGTCGGATTCGCCGTTTCTGTACCGTTCTGTGTAATGGTATTCTTGGTTGCGCCCTCGGCAACGGTGCCCAGCTTTGTCTTGTCCACTTTGCTGAACTGCGTATAGGTTTCGCCCTCGCCGATATCGTCCTGTGTCAGCACAACAACACCGGTTTTCCCGTTTACAGAATTCACGTCAGACGGGTTGCAGAGAACATAAACTGTGCCGCCCCAGCGGTACTGCTTGTTCTGGTAGCTGCCTTCCGTCATGATGACATAGATTTTGCCGGTTTCCGGGGTCAGCGGAGCGCCGCCCTCAGTAGCAGAAAGCCAATCAGCCGCTCTCGGCGTGGTGCCAACGATATACGCCTCAACGACATCATCGACATAGCTGGGCAGCTGGGCAGCCGGAACAAGGCCGTCAGCACCAAGGGTCGCAACGCCGTTCGGCTGACCCTTCTCAGCTGCGGAAATCTTGGCATCAATCTGTGTCTGCGCATCGGAAGTCAGGCCTGCGATGTACTGCGCACCAACGATCTCAACGACTTCCGCCGCTGTGATATGTCCGGCTTTATCAACGGTGATAGAAACCGTGTGCGTTGCATCGCCATACTGGCCGGCAGTCGCACCGGAGAATACATGGCCGAGCGTGATAATCTTGGTTGTGCCGTTCGCGTTGACATGAATCCATTTGTCGCCGGATGCCAGAGAGAACGTGTCAGTCTTGCTTGTTGCTGAAACTGTAGCAGCAGCACTCTGCCCCGCTACCTCTGTTGTATTATTCGTGCTCTGCTTCGGAACAGAAATATTCGAGAACGCGTTCTGGTTGACTTCACCGCCGCCCGCAACTGCATTTTTGACAGCCGTGTCAAGTGCAGAAACCGCTTTTTGAATGGTGTCACCCGCAGCGACATAGCCTCCAGACACCGGCGTGTAGTCCGTCAGCGTCAGGTCAATGACCTTCTGCGTCTCGACATTGCCAGATGCGTCGAGACCAACGATCACTGCGCCCGTTCCACCAGCCTGGTTATAGACCACGCCAACCGGTTTCCATTTCTCACCATCATACTGGTAAATGACCTTATCTTGAGAGTTTGTGTAGACTTGGAACTGCTTCGGGTTTGCAGGTGCAGCAGCCAACGGCTGCAGCACAGCGTTTTGGATTTCATTTTTGTTAAGGTCGAGGTTCGTAAGTACGCTTCTGCTCATTAGTGTTTTCTCCTTTTTCTTGGTTTAGTTCATATAAGCTTTTCCGGAAAACGGTGCAGTAAATAGGATTACGATATTGTTTTTATCTATATACTGTACGTCTCCAACTACTTCTGTTCCAGCACTGTCGACAATGGATACCGATGGGTATTTGTCCAAGTTGTGCTGTATTTCCCATTTTGCAGCCGCGACGCTCTGCGTAAATACAAAGCTTTTATCCGATTCGCCAGTTTCCGAGCCGATGTATCGCAAGGTATTGTCCGGCTGAATGATGTAGATGTCTGCCGATGTTTCTGTTAGGACGTGCAGTACCTGACAATAGTAATATATACTTTCTGTCGATCCAGGCGGTTTGGCTATGGCTGCAGCGGCTTTCGCTTCTTCGAGGGAGTTAAAATAGGCATTGTAGTCCGGAGGTATCGCCGACACCATTGCAAACGATACACTCATATTCGTTTTTGGGATGCTTGTAATTGCCATCTGTACTCATCCTTTCCGCTCAGATCGTGACGGTATACGTGTCCTTCACGTCGTTCGGGTCTGCGAAGTCCTGCGTATAAACTTTGTACGGAATTGCAAGATATGACGAAGCGCCTTCAACATCGATAGTTGACTTTACAAATGCTGACGTGATATCAGTGTTCATGCCGTTTACGTCCTTGATGCTCGTTACATCTCGCAGGGTTGCCGGGTATGCAATAATGACCCGCAATGCGCCAACCGGAATCGTTACGCTGAACGTCGAGCCGTTTGTGTATGCTCGGTTTGATTTCTGCGCAAGGCCACGAATCAAGGCGCTGTCCGTCGTGATTTTCTTGTCGGTCGTCGTTCCGTAGAAGGAATTGCGGTATCCGGTGATTGCACCAGTAGTGGCAGATTTCGTTCCGCCCTTGATTTGACCATCCGGATATTCCTGATCCAGTGCGGTAAATGGAATCTCACCATCGCTGTATGTGCAGTTGAGCGTAATCTTGTAGTTTGCACCATCTGGTACGATATAGGCCGCAAACGTGCCGCTCTGCGCCGCGATTTGTTCAGATGTAACGTTGTTGACAGCGGACCAGCTTTGTGCAACAACACCTGTCGGTTTTGGTTTGTATTCGTAGGCCCCTGGATTCAGCGACCCATTGTATGCAGGCGTGACACTTGTTCCGACTTCATATGCCCTTGCCGTAGAACTCGATACACTCACAGATGGCTGTGTAATCGTCGGATTTTTATCCTGGGAAAAAGCGTCAAGGACTACTGCCTGCACACTTATGTTTTCTGCGGGAACCGTGACTTTACCGTCAACAGGCACATATCGGCCAAACTGTTCTGTTAAAACGAGGTCTTTTGTAAAAAGGACTTCATCTGCCGTAGGAGTTTCACTCGTGCCGCCGGTTCCCGGCTTATACCAAAGAGCGCCGCTTTCGTCGACCCCAACCGGTTCAGTCATCTCGTCGGTCTTCGGAATTGCCTTCACGCCGCCGAGCGTGTCTTCGCTTGCAACGGGCAACGTATATGGCTTGGGGATCATTGGCTGATCTGTTAGGTCATTATAGGAGCCGCTAAAGTTAGATGTACCAGCCCCGATATTTGTCCGAGCCTGCTGCTTCTCTTCGTCAGAGAGTACCTGTTCCGTAGTCTTTACCGCGTGAGTTTGGACAGTACCGGTTTCTCCATCGACAGATTTTACCGGACTGTTTGCTTTAACATAGTCAGCGATTCCTCCAGATTTTTCGACTTCACCATTAGGGTCGTAGGCCGATTTCAGCATATCGCCGCCACCGGCATTCGCGATTGCATCCGAAACTGCCTTCTCGCTTGGAATCTTGCTTTCACTTGTTCCGAGCTTCTGCGAAATGCTTTCAGTGGAAATTGCTTCAATGTTCTTCCGCGCCTGTTCTTTCTGTTCCTCTGAAAGATCTTGTGACACGTCGTATCGTACAGCGCCATTGAGCGTGACTTCAACGCCGGTAACATTGATGCGGATGAATATCATTCCTGAGACGCCTGTGTTTTTCGCAGAATTCTTGTTGATTGAGCTGCCTTTTGTATCATCACTTCCGATGATTCCGAGGCTCAACGCTTGCGTAACATCAATAGACTCGCCCGCTCCGCCAAAAATAGTTCCGTCTGAAAATTCGACACGTGCCTGCGGCTCCACAAAACCGCGCATTGCAAACGTCTGTCTCTGCGCAAGCGGCATGAGCCACTTCCCGTTTTCGTATGCAACGTCTCCGGGGTATTGCCGCGAAAAGCTGCCAAGGTTCAGGACGACAGTGTTCACCATATCGGGTGTAATAAGTGTGCCGTCCAGCGTTTGCAGCACAAACGGGATCGCATATTTATCGCCCTGCATCATAGAAATTGCCATCAGATTCCCTCCAACTCTATCTCGGTGCTCACTCGAAGCTCCCCGTACACGGCCACAACCGTCAGCGGAAGAGTCTCGCCGCGCCAACACGTAATGGTTACGGAATTTCCGACGATCTCAGCGCTGTACGCCATTGAATCTGCACCATCAAACTCATAGTGAACTGTATCGTCCGTCTGTTCGCCATTTTCGAAATATGCAGCAGTAATCGTCGCGCTTTCATACATCTTCAGTTTTTTAGGTATTGTTCCCAGGAATGCAATCTCCGGTTCTTCGGAAACCGGTTCTACTAACAGTTCATAGTCCATAAAAATGTCCTGATTCTGTGCCAGCGAGCATCGGAGTACACATTTTCCTCCGGAGACGGCCGTAACGAGTCCATCTGGTCTCACGATTGCCACCTCATCATTCATTGACGTCCAAATGTAATTCACCGGGTGTTCTTCTGTGCTCGCTGCGTATTCTCCGCAGCGGATACTTGTAGCGGTCAGCAAGCCCTTCTGGCCGGCTTTTATCTTTGGCTGCCCGTTCACTCGAATTTCCCATGAAAATGTCTTTCCGCCTGCCACATGGTTTTCCATGTCGTCAATTTCTTCGTTCGGCGGTTCATATCTAGCCGTGAATTCAAGCAGCCGGACTGAATCATAATCTCCGGTAAATTCCTGCGCGTAATCGCCGAAGCCGGTGATGTGGTATGCAGCTGACCCAAGAATGATTCTGCTGTTTGTGTTAAGCTTTTTTGTTTCTTCGTTTCGCTGGCATATGATATTAACATAACCCTTTGTAATAAGGGCATATTCTTGCATATCGCTTTCGTTTGCTGTCAGGATTGCCTTTTCGACACATATCGGTTCTTTCAGGAGATTTCCGTACCAGTCCAGATGGTTCCACGTTGACCGACAGCGTTGTGCAACTCCGCTTCCAGTTGCGTTGGAAATGTTCTGCGGGTTTGTGACAAGCCAAATGCTTCCCATTGCATCGATTTTTGTCCCTTCCGGCACATACTCAATGCTTTCATCGGCAAACATAATGTCCTTGTAATCATCCTGCTTACGGAGTGTCGATGCCGTTTTCGGTGCTATGTCCGCCATACGAATGGATGTAGTTTCCCACTCATAAAACGCATCTGGGTTCAATCCCTGCACACGCGCCTCGATAAAGTCAGAAGCATACTTCGCATACTGATGCACAAACTCTGCGCTTGGGTCTCCGAAATACTGCTTCTGCCGGCCTCTATATTGCGATGGGGTGTTCCTGACTGCTGTTTTCAGGTGGCCGGAAGCAATCAATCCGTTCTTGATATTGTCCGAGATCGGCATAATGTCCAGCCCCCCCTTCCGATGTTTCTTAGAGCAGTGTGAACACGCGCCGCATGGGATTTACCTGACGCATATACGCGCATTCCTGCTCATACCCACGCAGTTCACCATAGAATAATTGTAAGTTTTCCTTGTACCGAGCCGTTGATTCCTTCATAGTGGTGTTTTCGTTCGGTGTGTTAAAACTCTTATCCTTTATTTTCGGTTGGATGTTCAGCCATTCACGGTTAAATCGGTTATCCCATGTCACCGCGACGGCCAATCCCAATAGACGTTTCTGCTTGAGTGTAAGTTCGTGATAAAAATGGCCGTCTGTATAGAAATCCAAACGATATTCGATACCTGCGTTGTCCTGCTGTGGAAATGTTACATTTCCAGTTTCGGAGTCGTAGGTAAAATCCGTGTATGGGACGAACGAAGCGTCTCCATTTCGTGCGTACTGCACATTTACGCAGCTGCAAAGTTCATATCCAACTTTTCCTGTCTGAATCGTTGTTTCCTGCGTTGTACTGGTCTGTTCGCTTGTCCAATCGAAATCGGAATATTGTGGTTCTTCAAGTCCTTCTGTCAGGAACACAAGCAGTTCAGGCGGGCTTTTCAGCATAGGGATTGCCATTTTCACCCATGCACTCATGCGTCGGAAAAACAGTGCTGCGTCTGTTCTCAGGTCATCTGTCATTCGGTCATCGCCGATGATAACCATGGCGTGATTTGTAATGATATCGCTCCAAGAGGTTCCCATTAGTCCCATTCCTCCTTTTCATAGGAAGAATCGTTCATGGTGTTTTGGTATTCCTCCCGGATACAATCGGCGGCAGCCTCATCCTCAATCAGAAGCAGAAGAGATTCGATGATGCCGCATAGAGCCTCAATTCTTTCCTTGCTGTCCATGGTTCGACCGCCGCCTTTCCTATATTAAGCATTGACAGTAACAGTGCATTGTGCCTGTCCTGCCAGATAGTTGTCGTTTTCTTCCTGCACGATAGACAGAACCGCATTTCCTGCATTCAGTCCCTCTATGGTGACGGTGGTGTTGTTCACAACTGGGCTGATTGCTACCGCAGAAGGGTTGCTGTTTTCGATGGTAAGCTGACTATTTGATGCAGTCGTAATCGTGAATGTTTCGGTTGCACCAGCGGACATTTCGATTGCTTCCGAACTGACGCTCAATCCAGCACTGGCCTTTGCAATCGTCCACGGAACAATGATGGTTCCCTTATAGTTTCCGATTCCGTCAATTCGGAGGGAATATGCTCCGGCGTTCGTACCTTTGTTGTCTGATACAGTGTAGTCCGTGTCAGCCGTAAGCTCTGTTCCGCCGAGCGTTACGCTTGTAACCGTTTTGGTTTGTTCACTTCCCGTATAGGTAAGCGCCGCGCTCACCGCAACTTTTGCGCTCTCAATGCTGGTCTTGACCGTTACTGCATTTTCAAGATTATAGAAGAATCCACTGTTTACTCCGTTTGCCGTAACGATATAGCCGCCGACTTGCAGCTCATACTTTCCAGCATCGACTTCTGGAACTGTATAGCCGCCACGAGATACCTTCGCGCCGGTGACAGCGGTAAGCGTAACAACTCCATGCACCCTGTTCTGCGCCGCCCATCTGACGTGCATATAGGTAAGTGTCGTAGCTGCACTGAATACGATATATTCAATCGGGCCATAATACCGGACGGTGAATACATCGCCTTCCGGCTTTGCTGTCAGCTGCGTTTCGCGGTTCAGTTTTACCGTAAAAGATGCTGCAGCCGTCATTTCGACACCAAGGATTTCTGCCTCCGAACCGTTCCACGGTTGGTTACTGAAGTTGGTTTCAACCGCAGCCCGAACCTTCGGAAGAATGTTTTTGTTTGCCGCGTATGCGGACGCAGGCACAAAGGAAAACTCGCTATAGACAGGACTACTCATGTTAATACCTCTTTCCTGCGCCCGTATGCGGCGCAATGTTTACTGCGCGTCCCGCGCGTTCATTTCTTCGATAATGGAGATGAAGTCACCCCTTTGGTTTTTCGGGGTCTTGCTCATTTCGTTCAGTTTTACGACGATTTCTCGCGTGATGTTTGGATTGCCAAGCGCATATTCTTCCGCGTATGTCTGCGCGACCATCTTCTTGTGTCCTTCACAAAGTTTCGGGTAAAGCGACAGCATTTCATCGCTGTATTCCGCCATTCTTGCGAATACTCTTTTGTCAAGGATTTCTCCATCCTTATAGTTGACGCCAAGTGCCTCGCGCTCATCGTCACTCAGTCCTGACACAACGATCAGCCATCTGCGCGCCATAAAGACACGGTTCACGTCCGTCAGAACGCGGGAGAGATCACGGTGCGGCACATAGAAACTCCCACTCTTGCCTACGATTTGGCCGAAGATGCCGCCTTCTCCGAAGAACACGACGTTATCGTCTGCAACAGGAGCTTCCCAGAGGAAATGCACCATTTCGGAGTCATTTGCTACCTGAATAATCTGCGGAGTCACAGGCGTCTGCGGCTGTACATTTGCAACCGCCTTGGCAACCGCATCGGCTACCATCTTCTGCACGTCTGCCATTGTAAACGTCGGTTCTGCCTGATTGCTTGTTTCCGTGTGAACTTCAACGGTTTCACCCGCCAATTCAGGCGCAACTTCCGTCAGCGGAACTTCGCTTCCGTCGTATCGGATTCCGGTCACATCATCTGCATTGACAGACAGGATATTTTCTTTGCCCGTTTCTGCCTTTTCAGCAGTATTCGAGGTCTGATCTTCTTCCGGAACATCAAAGAAAACATCTTCTTCCTTGACTTCCTCCGCCACAGGCGTTTTCTTCGGTCTTCCGGGTTTCTTTCCAGTGTTCTTGTTTTCAGCCATGTCGCACACTCCTTCCAGATTTAATGGCTATTTTCCTCCACGAATGTTGGCTCCGTCCGGACTCGAACCGTATCTTTCAGCACCATGCAGAGCCATATGGTGCGGGACGGGCTGGAGGTAAAACCCGCCCCGCGAAGAAGAGATTAGACCGTTACATGGCCCACTTTGCTGGAGAACGTTGCAACCGAATCAAGAGCGGTCGTGAGGTTGATGCCCATCTCGAAGTCGGCCGTGCGAGTCGGGTCGATTTCGATGGTAATGGGCGTTTCGGCGTTGTAAGCAATGGTCAGAGGCTTACGGCCGGCAGCAGACAGCATCCAAATGTCGTTTGCAGACAGGATGGTAGTCGGTTCGGTGTTCAGCTTCAACGGGCTCGCAGCGTCACGGAGCGGCATCAGACGGACGCCAAGGAACTCACCCAGCATACCGGTGCTGTTGTACTGAGTACCAAGGAGCATCGCAAGAGCGGCGTCCATGTTGACGTTGGTGGAGCCGGTAGCCTGCGTCGGCAGAACCTTGCTCAGAGCAACCGGAGAACCGGTAGCGATGACGGTGCGCAGACCGACGTTATTGATGGTAGACAGCTTGTTCGCCAGAGAAATCCAGTTCTGGTTGGTGAACGTCTGGTTCAGGTTCGTGGGGATGAGCGTAGTGTCGGCCGCAGCCAGAGTCATAGACTGATTCCACATGCCCATAACCTTCGCATACATACCAGCAACGAGGTTCGCAAAGAACGCGCCGAAGTCGGTGTTGTTACCGACAAGCTGATGCCACTTTGCAGTGATCTGAGCGGTCTTCGGCTGCGGATTCAGCGTGTAATCCTTGCTGTAGAAGCGGTTGCGAGGAACGCTTCTGGATGCACCCCAAGAAGAATCCTGGAAGATGGGAATGTCGTTAGATCCGATGGAGATTGTATGAGTCTCGCCAAAGCCGACCTGAATGGTTTCTGCAAAGAAATCGACGGCTTCTGAGAATACATTGGGAAGAATCGGATAAACAACTTCCTGCCAAATGCCCTGAAGGACACGGTAGAAAGCAGGGTTGCCATAGAAACGCTGACCGTTTCTCTTGAATGACTCAAAGTCCGCAGGAGCAGTTTCGCCGGTCTGTGCGCAGCAAATCTTTGCCGCATACAGAAGCTGCTCACGCTGGAACTTTTCGTTCAGTTCCTTGTAGCCGTTCGCGGACAGCATATGGGAAATGCCAGTGGACTGAAGGCCGTTGACGGCCAGCATCGCTTCCTTGCCCGTAAGGGCGTGCTCATAGAAGAGGACACGGCCCTTGGAGACGATATCCGCACGCTGGGCTTCTCCAGCGGAAGCATTCACGCGGAAAACATCAGCAGAAACGCTGTTAAGATTGATTCTCGGCATTGATATTCACTCCTTCCTTATGCGTAGACCGTGAAGGCCTGCACGTCAACGTACTCGAAGCTGGAAGTGGTTCCTTCAGTGAAGTTGCCAGTTCCAAGCAGTTTGAAGTACAGCGCACCATTGCCGGTCGGGGCGGAAGCTGCGGGCTTCAACTGGCCTGCATCAATGGTGAAGAATTGATTGGTGCTCAGTGCGGCATTGACGTTGCCAATACCGAAGCGGTACGCATGGTCGCCGTCGAAGACGATCTTGGTAAACGTACCATCGCGGCCGGCGGGAATGCCAAGGCCGAGTGTTTCCGTGCCAACGGCATACATGTTGCCATGCTTACCCTGAAGAAGCTGGATTTCGTAGGTATTCGCGGCATATACCACATCACCAGCTGTAGTGGTGGAAGTAGCGTCGTTCATGTACCACGCATTCTCATTCTTCACTCCGGTAAAACCGGCGCATGGAAGCTGGCCGTTTCTGATGACCAGACGGCCGGCATCACAGTCCGCGTCAGCACTGGACGCCTGATATCTGCCGGTAACATTGATGAGGTCATTGCGGGAGTTGTTCGTCACGCGGGCCTCAAATGCAGTTTTTGCATTAAACATTTCTGTTCACTCCTCTCTTACTTCGATGCAGCTTCGACGCCCCATTTGGCAAGCAGACCATTGACAGATCCATCGTCTTCGCCGCTGTTGTTCTTGAACTTGTCCCATGCGTAAACTGTTCTGTTTCTCTGAGCGGCTTCCGCATCCATCTTCTCGACAGCTGCACCGCAAACCGCGTAGACGGCCTTTGCAACTTCTGACTCACCGGTCCAGTTCTTGTCCTTGTCGCAGCTGTTCGTGTAGAGGCCAGCTTCGATATCGGTCAGAATGTTGTCGATGGAACTTTCAGCAACCTTCTGTTCACGGTTCGCATTGAACTTTGCGAGAGTTGCCTTTGCCTTGTCCTTGGCAGCATTCAGCCGACGCTTGTTTTCGAACTCACGCATGGCTTCGAGCTGCGCATTTGCAGTTTCAAGTTCCTTGTTCAGAGAATTAACCTTGCTTTCGGCTGCATTCAGACGGTCTGTGTTTTCCACGACGACCATATCCACGAAGTCCTGTGCCTCCATGGTGATGCAGTCTTCGCCCACCTGCATGGACGCATTGACAGACATGCTCTGGAAACGTTCAGGTACAATGGTTTCTGCGGAGTTCTCAATGACGTAGTATTTGTACGCGCCATTCTTCGCCATCAGGCAAACATAGACTTTTCCGTCCTTCTCGCCCGCCGCCAGAACCTTATAATCCGTAAAACGCGCCGCCAGTTCGGCAAGCTGTCTCTTGTTATAAGTTTTCAAATCTTTCACTCCTTTGTGTGATAGACTCCCGTTATCCGGGGCATTGTTCTTATCCGGGGCCTTCTGCAAAGATGCCGCTTTGAGTTTCAATGTTTTAAATTCTTCATCCAATGCGGCAAGTCGAGCGATGTTGGCCCCCGGAATAGCCGGAGCAACGCCCGCTCCTAAGATTGTGACGCCAACCCCAGACCAGACATCCTCAACTTCGACATCTCCGTCCATGTGGTTTTCGTCTATCAAGGTTTCCACAGACACATCCATGCGCCCTGTTCGCACGATTTCATCTACGGTTTCCTTTGCATAGAAAGCGAAGAGTTTTCCACGCGCCACAATCCAAGTCTGACCATCCCTCTTTTGGAGGGAGAAATCACGTTCATCATCTGACAGCGTTCCAACAATGCGTTCCGCCGTCCCATCCGTATAGGAGTTATACTGTTCACCTGTTCTGGGATCGGTTTTGCGCTGGCTGTTGTGACCGTCGCCGATTTTCCCCATGACGTAGGCAATCAGGATTGGCCGTCCCACAAACGTCTTGTAGTATTTCTCCAGGTTCTGATAATTCCACCGGTTCTGGTTGACCCCTTCACGCATCAACCACAGTTCAACGCCAAACTCATACGGATTCAGCTTTTGAAGCACCTTGAGTTGACCGGTTGCAACTGGTCTTTTGATTTTCGTCAGCGGCATTGTCAGTCACCCTCTTCCTCGAAGAGTTCTTCAATCCAGCCGTCAAAACTGGTCGCGCTCATCTCGTGTTCGGAGTACATCTGCCACGCATACATGAACTTCTCGTAGCTTGCGCTGTTTTCCATTTGAAGGTTTTCAAATCCGCGTCCAAGCGGATAAAGACCGTTTTTATCGCAGATCTCGACACATTTGCGAAGCGCATCTTCGACTTTCTGGAGCATGTCAATGATGGACTCAAACACACCATCCAGATTGTCAGGCCGTCCTTCGTACTCCACAGTTGCCGGGTAGATTTGCAGGATATGCCGCTGATGCAGCAGATCTCCGACTACATCGAATCGTTGAGGCTGAAGATGAGCCAATTTGTGGATGGCATTGGCCGTATTCGGCATTCCAAATTCAATCAGAACCCATTCTTTCAGCGTATCCAGTCCACGCGCAGCATCTTGATACGCGCCGGTTACTTCCTTCGCAGCATCTCGCACAGCGGCAAGCGCACCGTTCTCGAAGTCAAACCGTTCTTTCAGTCGAGCCATTTCGTTTTCTCCTTCCTTGCAAAATAAAAGAGGGCTACCGGCACATTTCACTGTGTCGGTAGCCCTCTTCGGCTCTTCTACACCGCTCTTTCGGCGCAGGTACAATTTTTTATTTTTCCATTTTTTCCTGACTAATTGCCACTCGTTTCAGGACTTTCATGGTATCTTCCGTGATACGGTATCCGTCTTTTGTGAGCTGAATCTTCACATCACTGCCATTATTAAGCGCCCTGTTGATAATGTGGAGGTCTTCTTTCTTTACAAATTCAGTCATTTGTACCTCCATACTGGTCAATCATGGTTTCGCTTCCGTCTGTTGTGGCGTTTCCGTCACCTTTTGGACGACCGGGTGACTGTGGCGGCAGGTTGGATTTATCTTGAGCCATGTTATACGAAGTCACAAGTGGGATACGCTTGTCCAGAATTCCGCTGTTGTAAACAATATCAGATAGGCACATATCGTCCAGAACGGATCGGTCAAGCAGTGCATTATATACGATGGTATCCGGCAGAATGCCGTGCTCCATGCCCTTCATGCACCGTTCAAGCATCTTTTCGTCTTCGGAGATATCCCCGAACATGACGAATTTCCAATCATACCGAGGGCCGAGTTTTTTGATGATAGCGTTCATCATCCGCTCATAGTCGCGGTAGACTGTCTGCATAAATTTGCTTTCAATCTGAAGCGATATCTGCGCGGTTCCAGCTTTCGGGTCATCTCCAAGCGGGATGATTGCACCCATGCCTGCCTGACTCATGGTGTCGCTGTATCCTTGCTTCACAATATCCATTGCCGACGGAGCTTCCGACAGGCTTTCCAGTTTCATATTTTCAAACGGAGCCGCATACAGGCCGATTCCGCTTGTATTGTTCGTCTGCAGCATATCATACCAAATCGCTTCAAACAGAAGCCGACCGGCATTACTAAGTTTGTACTTGTCTTCTGCGGCCGCTTCTTTGTCATCTCTGTACGGGATTTCACCATGCAGAAGGCTGACCAACGGGTTCTGAATCAGCTCCAACTGAATTTGCTCCATCTGAGCAAGTTGAATCATGTTTATGAACAGTCCTGCGAACGGAGAAATTGCAGTCCGACTTACATCGTCAGCTTCAAACGTAAATACTGCATCTGCTGGTAGATAAACCCAATAGTACCAGCGCCCATTCTGATAATAGACATCTGGGGTTCCGGCCATATCGCCGCGCGCTTGGATACGCTGGAATTGCTGCATATCAACGCGCGTTTTTTGCGCGAAGATCAGCGAAGTGCCAGTTCCCTTGGGCTTTTGCACGACACTGCTGAAATCGTAAAGGTACGGCGTAAACAGATCACCGTATTGCTCCGGTACGCAGCCCGGCTGGAGGAAGTACATCATGTTAAATGCCACGGTGTACTTGGAAATATTGTTGTATCCGGTGATTTTCGTCCAGTCGCTGGGAAGCTGCTGCATGAATGCGTAGTTCACCTTGTTATGGCTCTTGTCTACGCTGTAGCGAGGATAATAGAAGACCTTCCCTTCTATGCCAACTTGGCCTACGATCTGATGCGCAGTTTCCTTCGGTTTGAATTCCTCGCGCAGCTTTTCGAGCAGCTTCCATTCGCGCATGAACTCGTCCTTTTTGGTGTCGGCCGAGTCCGTCAGCTTCGGCATCACATAGTTGTGATACGTCAGCATTTCTTGGTAGACTTTGCGAATGTGGAAAAGCGGATACGCCGTATACTCCAGAATATGCGCCACTTGCCGAAGTGGCTGTTCGCTGTCATACGGCTTTGTGAGCATTTCTGCGACCTGATCTTTTGTAAAATCAGCCGGCAGCGATGAAATCTGCTTTACACGCCGGTTCTGAATGTACGGGTTCGCAAGACCATAACGGCCAGAATTGATTCCGGCAAACGCGGAGGTAATACTGGACATCGGTATACCCTGATTTTCAGCCGCCATCTTACGGAACCGTTCAAAAATCTTCGGAAAAGAAGAATACTGTAGCTTATTGAGTTCGCTCGTCTCTATCGCCATCTGTTATTTCCTCCCCGCCGGTCTTGATCTTCTCGCGCTCCGCCGCGAGGGCTGCCGAAAGTTGGTCAACCATTCGGCTCAGATTTTCCATTGATTGCGTCTGGTTTTGCTCCATACGCTCCCGAAGCAGCGTTGCAGCGCAGATCATAATCCAATCGCTGTCGGCTTTCGTCAGCCGCTTTACGTCCTCGCCGTTTATCTCAATGCTGCCTTTCGGCTGCTTGTCTGCCGTATAAATCAGGATATAGCCCGGTGCAATCCGGCTGAACCGTTCCATCATGGCGATTTCAACAGATTCCTGCGTTATGGTCAGCGCATAAAGCCGATATATTTTTTCCTGATTTTCCGCCATTAAAAAATCCTTCCTCCGCGTCTTTGCGTCACAAGCCTTGCGCCTGTGCTTCCTCCGGTAACGTTTTTTACGTTCCCCTTTGCCTTATACTTGGAAAGAAGCGCGTCCCAGTCGCTCTTTTTACGGACCTCGCTCAAGACGAGTTCTTTTTCCAGCTTTTGAGCAAGGCGCAAGCCGTACTTTATAGCAGACCAGCTGTCTCTTTGTATTGCGCGGGAAATGCGCTTCTCGCTGAATCCAGCGCCCGACGGGACAGCCTTCAGGTTTTGAATCTGTCCAGACAGTTCTCTGGTCTTTTGGTATGGACGTGCAATCTGATAATCCAGATCATCGTCCTTGATCTTATGAAGCCGCTTGTACGCCTCCACGCCCTCACGAGTATTCATCGTAAGAAGCTGTACGTTGTGGTTATCGAACTGCGTCTGCGCGTACCGGATCATTTCAACATCTGGGTCTGTAACGCCGCTGCCACCGGCTTTGATCGGGTAGATGATTGGCAACGCTCCATCCTGTTCCAAAGCCACATATTCGGTATGGTCTAAGATACACAGCGGTGGCAACCCATCACCGAGGTCTTTCATAAGGTCTTCAATGACCGCCTTGCCGTACTGCCATCCGTCGATTGCAATATAGGTGGTGTTGCCGCCATCAAAGCAAAACCGATACCAGACGTCTTTCAGTTTTCGTGCCTGTTTCATAGCGTTATCCGGTGGGGGCCAATCGTCCAGCCACACCAGCTGCTTCAGGTATCTGTCCCGTTTCAGGAAATCATCTTGTTTCGTAAGCTTCCAAACGCCAACAGCGCATTTCGCATTCTTTTTTGCGTCTTCATAGGAAACGTCGTAGCAGACAATGTATATCACATCTTTCGGGTCTGTTTTGTTTCCGGGGTATTTGCAGCAATGCTGACGTTCCATGCTTTGCAAGCAGCAGCTCTCAGAAAGGCTTTCGTCCGAGATAATGGGATATTCGTCCGCGCCGGTATATCGACTCTCCATCTCACGCATCCAGCGCTCCGGGGTCAGTTTCGATCTCAGTTTCTGCGCCCAGGAATACGGACGCATCTGCTGCAAAACGACGCATTCCCAGCTCATGTCATAAGCGAACGCGCTTTCTCCGCGATACATTTCTTTAAGGGTATCGCATCGAACTTGGAACGACGGATGTTGTTTCCGTCCAGCACTTGTGATAGAGTGGTTTTTATATGAAACGAAGTTCTGATCTGGTTTTCCATCTACATTGTGCCGCAAACGGACTGCCGGCAGAACAATCGTCGAATACTCTGTAAAATCAAATGGTGGATTTTCTTCCTGTGCAAATTCTTCTGCTGTCACGTCGTGGATGTTGTCACCGCGAAATGCAGAGATGTAGAACGCACTCCCCAAGTCTGTCTCAATTTTGAAGTCGTCCTTACTTTCTGCTGTCACACGCCATCCTTTTGCTAGTGCAGGATAGTCGTGTGCGATCTGCTTGAACTGCTTGCTTCCAATAAGTGCCATCTGTTTGTATGAAGGCCCATAATATGCGCTTTGCGTTCCCGGCCAAACCAAGCCATTCAGCATTGCATACTTGAATTTTGTGCTTGTCTTTGTAATTCCGCGCGTTCCTGTGAATGCCACATCTGCGTTTCTCGCGTATGCCCGCATCATCAGGCGCTGCATAATTTCTTCATTCGCATAATCCGCATACTCGTCGCGGAACAGGTCGCAGCCCTTATCTGGATACCAACGAATTACCCAAATCAAGAATGCCCACCATTCCGACTCGAATGAAGTATAGTCGCGCTGTTCGACCTCGCGCTTTTGAATCCACCCGACGCCTTTTATAGACTAGCCGGCAGACCACACCTTACCGTATCGTCTTGCCAACCCTCATCACCATCCTACTTCTTCACACCGTCTTTCAGCGGCGGCATCCGTATCAGCCCCAATTTGTCGTAGGCTTCTTTTTCCTGCTCATTTGGTTCTGCCGCGAACTCTCCAAGTTCGTCGTGGATTCTCATTTCATCAGGGAGCATAGACAGTTCCGGCATTCCGTCGTTTTGCCGCATTCTGTTTTCGTTAATGAGAATCATTTGGTCTACTGCGTCTGCTGTGTAGGGATATCTAGGCTTTCTGCCAAAGAAATACTCAAACATTTCGTCAGGACTGCACTGCTTTCCGTTTTTCATCAGGCCAGCTTTTTCAAGTCTGTCTGTAATTTCATCCAGACGAACAATGTCGGCGGGCCGAACATCCTTCTTTCGAAGGTTTTCACTTGCGAGGTTTTCCTGAATCATGCCTGACAGTTTCTTCGCAGCGTCAAACTTTCCAGCGGCTGTCATATCGTTCATCTGTTTCATCCAGCGTGCAACGTTCCGAAGAATAAGCTGCTGTTTTGCACTGACGGCATCTTCCCCACCGAAGTCTGATACGAGAACTTCATAAATGCGGTCAAATTCCGCATAGTCTTCATTCGTATAGTCGGTTCCCCAATCCTTCCGCTGCCTCACCGTGCCAGCTTTGGCTGACTGCGCATTCTTTTCTGCATAGACGGCCTTCGTAAACTCTCCGTCTTTCAGGCCCTCGCCAAATATCTTCGTGATGTCGGTCAAGCCATCGAGGAAGCCGTAACGCTCGCCGCTCTTGCTGGCGTCCAGTTTCTTGATATGGAGGTTATCGAGGTACGAAAGCCACTTGTCGCGCCCATCATCGCGCGGCACGCAGTCGCGCGCAAACGGAACATCATACTTGACGCAGCAGTAGAAATATGCAAGACTTTCCGAGGTCTTTTTTGCAAGCTGCGCATAATATTCTTGCTGTTCCAGTTCGCTGACGTTTTCGCTCATTTTACCTCCAAAAAACGCAAAAAGCGCTGTTCCGACACCTCTCCAGTAGGAGAAAGCACCGAAACAGCGCGTAAACGTCTCTGTTTATTTTGCTTAATTATACCATATAATCAGCAAAAATGCAAGAGAAGTTGCAAAAGTTTGTTTTAGGCTGTTTCAAACGCGGCCAAAATGGCCTTTACTGTTTCATCGTCAAGCGTTCCTATCTCCCCCAGATTGACAGGTTCTGTGTTGTTATCCAAGGCATAATCGATGTGTATGAACTCCACGACACGATGTTGTGTCCCCGCTTCCCCTGCATCCATTCTGGATGAAGTAATGGGGGTGCTACACTCAAACTTGCAATCGACAAGTTGGTTTACCGAAGGGGCTACTGTGTTTTTCATTGTGTTTCCGCCTTCCTATCCAATGATGTTTTTTGTTGGGAGCTTTTTTGTTTTAACTCTTTCCATTGGGTTCACAACTTTGCTAACAAATTTTTCACCGTCCCATTGCTTAACCGCGTAAGGTTCAACTTTTAGTTGAGTCTCCGACACGGGAGCTTCCAGAACAAAGTACCCACCACAGTATTCGCACTTAGATTCCCATGGTGAATGTGGTGCGCCACAGTTTGGGCAAACCGTTCTGTGAAGAAGCTGCGCGGTTTTATCCGATAGCCCCTTTATCGGATAATCTTCGCCATCTAAGTTGAGTGTCCCAATCAGTTCGCCGATTTTCGCGTAAATCTCCTGCGGCTTTTCGTTCAGTGCATCGCGTTTCTTTTCAAGATCTCGGATGCGCCGTTCTGCGTTTGAGTAGAAGTCTTCAACCATTTCAGTATCGCCCATGTATTTCCAACCTCCCCGCGATATACGACACGCGCAAAGCCGTTGCCGTCAGCACGCCAAGCTTTTCATGCTTGCCGTCGTTGCTCAGTACGTCCACCTCGAAAGAAACGTCATACGTTCCATCGCCGTTGTACTTCTGCGAAACGAATCTGTACTTGGTTCCTTCCAGTATCTCCGCGAAGTTGACTCCCGGCCCGATTTCCTTCAAAAAATCAAGGCTTTCTAGCATCGGCTCCGCCCAATCGGAGAATTGCCGCATATGCTCAAGCGCTTCGTCCGCCTGCCGTGCAAATTCTGACAGTTCCCATTCCCGTCGCTTGCTTTCAGCGTCCCTCTGGCGTTTCTTTTGCTTCCATCTGGCATCACGCCATCTCTGGTCATGCTTCGCCATACGGTTTCTCCATCCCGTCCGTCAGGATTTCAATCGCTTCTGGTGTTCCATACACGCATTCTGGGAGTCTGGCATCTTGAAATCGTCTCCAATCCGAAATGGCATTTGCTAATTTCTCTATATCATCATGCTTTACATCGCCTGGAAGTACAAAAGCCGTATATTCATCTCCTCGTGCCTTCGCACGTTTCTGGATCTTTCTGATGCACTTTTCGTCGATGCCAAAACCTTTTTTCACCTCATAAACGCCGCCGGTGATTGTGTTGCATACAAAAACCGTCTTGACTTCATCTGTTTTCATTTGTTATACGTCCCCAACACCCCGCGCTCTGCCCGGTCATCGGCGCGTTTCGCCATCCACATGAGGGCTTCTTCAATGTGTGTGATTGCGCAGGCGTTCTCCCGTGTGGCAAATTCGCCCTTGTTGAAGGCCGTCAGCCTATCACGCACAATTTCCAAAAGGTCAGCATCCAGAACGCCGACCTGCGCCTTCGGGTCATTCCGCGAACCCTTCTGAAACCGCACCAGCGCGATCACGGCGTTTCCTTCCGCGTCCATGACCGTGTAATCGTGGTATCCGCCGCCCGGACTCTGATCGCCGTTCCGGTAGATTGTGTGCGGATTATTGTTCTTTTGAATCACGGACAGTTTTTTCATATATTTCCTCCCAATTTTCCAGCGGCTCCGGCAGCAGCTCCGGCAGCGGGTCCGGTGGGAGCCGCGCTACGCCCAAGCCGACGGCAACACCTCTTCCGACCGTGGCCCCAACCGTGACGACAGCGGTTCTGCCCACACTCCTGCCGGTGACCGGCACAGCGGGGATGCCCTTTACCAAGGCGGGTAACGCCTTTACCCGCGATCTGCTCTACGACCGCTACACCAACAAGCAGTTCATCGCCATCGAGACGCGCGGCGGCGATGTGTTCTACATGGTGATCGACTACGACAAGCCGCTGGACGAGGACGGTGAACAGTATGAAACCTACTTCCTCAACCTCGTGGACAGCCGGGACCTGCTGGACATCGTGGACGAAAGCCTGATCGAGCCGGAGATCGTCTACGTCACGCCGGAGCCTACGGTCCCGGCCACGCCGCAACCGGTTTCCGGGCAGGAGCCAAAGGACGCGGGAGCAGCGCCCCTGCTGGGGCTGGCCGGGCTGCTCGCCGTCGCGGGCGGCGGGGCGCTGGCGTATGTCAGGCTGAAAAAGTCCAGCAAGAACCGCAAACCGGCATATGATTATGCGCTTGACGATGAGGAGGACGAGGAACCGAGCGAATGATACAGACGAGGAACCGAGCGAATGATACGGCGCATTGAAGCAGGCGTCATCCCATGATATAATCATACAAAAGGAGGCGCTGCCGATGGATACTGTTCAAACATCCGACGAGCGCACATACGCGGAGCGGAAGCTTCTTCGCATGCTGGAGGAAGCGGAGGAGAATGTGCGTGCGGGCTGCATCGCACCCATGGAAAATACGTTTTCCGCTTTGCGGGATAGTCTGCTCCAGCGAAAACAACAATAACCAATTTGCCCTGCCTGCGCCCGCTCAGGGCGTTTTTTTGTGCAAACCAATAAAGAAAGGAGTGATTGATTGTCCAGAACCCGACGCCGTTTTTCCTTCCTGCCGTTCGCCGCGGCGCTGCTGCTGTTGGCGGGCATGGGGGTTATCCTGATGCCCGTTTTGCAGATGGACCGGGAGATTCGCAGGGATGTGGAGGAATATGCGCAGCTTCGGGAAGCGGCAAGACTTCCCGCCGAAGCGCCTTCCCGGCTGCCCGATGCGGATGCCGAAGGAAACCCGCTTGCCTGCCGGGTCCAGCCATCTGCCGCGCCCCCTGACCGGTTTACCGGAGCAGACCTTGCGGCATGTCAGGCGCAGAACGGTGATTTTATCGCATGGCTGTCCATCCCCGGAACGCCCATCGACTATCCCGTGGTGCGTACCGGCGATCCGGATTATTACCTGAACCACACGTTTTCAGGCCGTAAGAGCTATCTGGGCACGCTTCGGCTTTCGGCTCACCGACATCTGTATACTGCTTTTTGAACATCAGGTATTCGCCAAAGGACAAAGTGAAAATGCGGAAAGACACATACCGTCCCGTCAGATAGGTCGATATCTCAGAGGACATCATTCGGGAGTTGGAGCCTGTCACATACAGGTCAACATCGAAGTCCGACGCCAGCGAATTGACAACCTTTTCCCAGCCTTTGACCTCCTGAACTTCGTCGAGAAAAAGATAGGTCTTTCCATTTGTGGAGAGCTGCGCTTTGAGCTGTGCATACATCTGTTTCGCCGTCATATCCGCATACTCCATCGAATCATAGCGGCAGTTGACAATGCGTTCAACAGGAATGTTCCGCTCGGTTTTCAACTTTTCCGTAATCATTTTCAAGATCGTGGATTTTCCGCAGCGACGCACGCCAGTCAGGATTTTTACGAAAGGGGTATCGGTGTATGCCATGATTTGGTTTACATATAAAGGTCTGTAAATCATCGAAATCGCCTCCCATCTAGTATAGATTACCGCAAAGGCAATGCAAAGTCAACAAGTTTTGCGGTTTCAAATCGCAAAACCCAAAAAATCAAAGCAAAGATACGGGCAACGTGCAGGGAACTTGCTCATCACCGTTCTGCAATCCAACCGCTGAACCATTCCACGGCTTCCACAATGACCGTTGCGGCTGTGATGAGCAGAAAGCATCCAAACTCTGCCACCAGCAAAATCAAAAACTGTAACCACTCCCGGCAGTACAGCGTATAAAGACC
>ENA-OOXJ01000650-OOXJ01000650.1-human-gut-metagenome-genome-assembly--contig:-NODE-650-length-27454-cov-5.704332_pt1 | contig 27454 bp, 29 predicted proteins | sample MGYA00241587_ERZ501343 | MGnify/ENA primary metagenome ERZ501343 (study PRJEB25962, sample SAMEA2042918) | human gut metagenome | biome: human gut; feature: human-associated habitat; material: faeces... | reverse complement strand
GCAAGTGTGGCATTGTCACCACCTGCAAGTTTGGCATTGTAACCACCTGCGGTTGCTTTCAGTGATTTTTTATCAACCTCAGATTTTATGTTTTGATAAGTGACACCAACACTCGCCTTTATAAACTGTGACAAATTTAATTTTGCACCGATTTTTAACTTTTTGGTGCAAAATTTTTTGTTATCATTCGTTTTAGCATCGTCAAGTGCTTCAACTTCCGCAAACTCTGTAATATTACCTTTATTATCAATGAGTGGGTAATAATCAAGGGTATCAAGTGGGTTTTTACAAAAGTGCATTCCGATTTTACAAATTTCTGCACTTTCTTCTTCAAAAACGGTGTTTTCTGCATATTGTTTATCTCTACAAATTAAACCTTTGTTGAATGCTTTATAACCTTTCATAATGATTTTACCCCCTCATATTTTTCATCAAAATAGCCTGATACAATTTCGGTTGCCTTTTCTGCCGCCGAAAGCAATTCATCATTTTTGACGCCGTTTTGTTTTGCGTGGCTATATACGCTCTGCAACAAAGTGCCGATTGAAAGCATCATTTCTTTGCCGTTGACATTAGCCAATGTTACCTCGTAGAGTCCGTTTTTGATTGTGATTTTAATTTCTTTTTCCATTGTTTTTTGCTCCTTTGAAAATTATTTTTTGAAATAACCGTAAAGGTTATTGACATCAAGATTAAACTGCTTTGCAAGGTTATAGATGAATTTCCTTGCAGGAAGAACACCATCGTGTCTTACTTTACCGAGTGATGTTGCCGAGCATTCAAGTACCTTTGCCAAGTCAACATCAGACATCATATTTTTCTCATATATGTAGTGCAAGATATCACCAAGCGATATATACCCTGCCCTGTACTCCTCAAACCTGTTAACATCGTCGATACAGAGAAGGTATGACGGTGTAACCTTGAGAGCGTATGTTATGTCCTGCATCGTAAGATACGGAAGGTTAAGTTGATATCCTCGACCGAGGAATTTGTAAAAATTGATGCCTGTCAGATGGTATGCCGACATTATCGACTGAAAACGATTAAACACGCTTTTCTTTAATCTTTCCTGTACCTTGAGTGCATCGAATGGTGGAATCTTAACATCGCCCTTGCACTTCTCAAACATCAACTGTTCTTTGGATATTGATTCATTCTTCTCTAAACTGCCCAAGTTTTCACTTCCTTTGTAACTTCTTTGATTTGGATGCCGTGAAAATAAAGCATCAGCTTTCGCTTAATCTTGTAGACATCCGTTTTCATTCCCTTGACATCCTCTACAATCGTCTGAGAGCCTTTCTCGTAAACAAAATCGGCAAGGTATGTAAATTTCCCTCTCAATTGTTTTTTGTGTCTTAGAATCCTTTTGAGAGGGCAAGAGAACATATTTTACTTGCCTCCGCAGGTTTGATATGACTTTCTGTTGCTCAAGAGCTTTGAGATACTTGTACCTTTCACACTCAAGCATACTGTCGAAGGTTTCTCCAGAACAACGGACTTTACGGTTGTTGTATTTGCTTTGCATTGTTGTATCCACACCTCACTCCGTTTGGATGCGGTTGTGCGTATTTGCAGTTCCGCTGACAGCAGTACATACACACTAACGCTCCCGATTTGCTAAATTTGCATCTCTGAATTGTCGCAGAGTAAAACTCTCTGCCACATTTCACGCACCGTAGATTTTTCATCTTTTTTTCGTTGAAGGTTTTTCTTCGGGATATTTTTCATCAATCAATGCGATGTAATATTTGCATCGCTTGAAACAGCGGTTGCAAAACTTGTTTTTGTGTTCTGCCTTGACCGCACGCAAGTGAAAGCCGTGTACATCGGTCTGACCGATAATCCCCTCGCAGGTAATCGTGTTGATTGTTTCCGTCAAATAGAACGGACATTGTGCGTTGACTGCATCCCAGTTAGTTGGCATTTTCAAATTCCTTTCATGAAATTTGTGACTCCTATTTTTTTCGCTACGCAAAATCTTCCAACAGATTTATTTTTTCGAGGTCTTCGATGTTGTACGATGGTTTAGTCTGTTCAACATTGAAGACTGACGATGACTGATTGAGGTAACTCTCAAACTTATTGCTGAACAGCGTTTGCGGTCGGAGGAATTTCAACATCTGCGAGTCATTGCCCCAATCGGCAACCTTATTGTCAATCACTTGTTTAAAATCCTCAAGGCTGAAACCTTGATTGAGCCTTGCGACAATCAACCGTTGTGTTTCCGCTGACGAGTGTTTGTATTTCGTTCCGCACTTTTCGTTGAGGTAATCGACAACAGATTTCACGGTATCGAGATTGCTCGACAATATATCTTTATTTCTTTTATTTCCCTTATTTATTTCTTTATTTATTTCTTTTGTGTATGCGTTTTGGTTTTGTTTTGGTTTTGTTTCAGTTTTGTTTCGGCTTTGTTTCGGTTTTGTTTTAGTTTCAAAACCGCCAAATTCCGCATTGTTATGCGGTGTTTCGCCGTCTGCGTTGCAACACTCTTGATTGTCGGTAGATTGTGCTGTATCAGTACAATAGTTGACATTTTCTTGTGAGGGTGTTGTATGCGGTTTGGTTCGCAATTCCTCAAAAGTCAAGGAAATAAGCCGTCCTCGTCTGTCCGACTTCATTTTTATGTAACCGACTTTTTCAAAGAGTTTCAAAGCCTTGTCAACCTTAGTTTCGGACACTCCGATTGCCTCTGAAATCTTTCTTCGGGTTGTGAAAATTTGGTCTTTATGCACTGTCAAAACTTCATTCTTGATGATGATTTGCGTGTCAAAATAATTGACATTGAACATCAAATAAGACCATACCGACCAGTAGTCACGGTCACCGTTCAGCACTCCGTCTGAGTACATCCATCGAGGAAAAATAATGAATCCTTCAACCACCGTATATCACCTCATTTCTTGCCGTATTTTGCCCTGTACCGTCACAATCTGAGAAAGTAATATAATTACATTCCTCGGCAAAAACTTCCGTCTTAAACGAATTTTCGCCATTCTTTCGCTTATACCTTCTTTGCATCAGTTGCCCTACAATGAAAACCTCTGTGCCTTTACCCATCAGTTCGTGAGATTCGGCATCTTTACCTTTCATAAAACAGTCAAAAAAGCTTGTTGAATTGATGCCATTCACGGCTATACTGAAACGGAGTATAGCCGTTCCTTTCTTTGTATGAGTCAATTCGGGATGATGGGTTGTCCGTCCTTGTAACACTACCCTGTTAAGCATTATTAGAATGCCTTTCTGCCTTCACGCAGTTAGAACATTTACCGTACTGCTTGATGATGACATCGGCAGGAATGTAACCGCTACCGTCTTTCGCTTTGGCAGGCTGTACAGGCTTTCCGCATACAGGGCATATAATTACATTACTTGCCTGTTTTGGTGGCTGTACAGGCTTTGTAGGCTGTTTCTGTGCCTTTGGCGGAGCTGTGTACTCTTTACTGTTATTAAGAGTGTCAGAGTCCCTTGTGTCATCAATACAGAAAAGACCATTCAATGCGTATTTCCTTGCGTATGATGAGCTTGCCCCCGTCACTTGAGAACCGTCCATTCCTTTTTTTGAAAGTTCTTCTCTTGCAAGAGCGGAAACCGTGACTTTTTCTCCACTCTCAATGTCAATAAAAGTTGCGTTCGCTCTAACATAAAAACGGTCACCGATGTTTTCAATTTCATCGGTCAACAGTACCGTTGCATTATGCTGTTTCAGCAGAGGTTTGAGAGCCTCTGCGATATCTTCGCAGTTACGATAATTGTAACCGCCAAATTTATTGTATTGTGATTTTGGTGCTTTCAGTTCGGTTTGAATTGAGAGCAATTTTTCATAGATTGACACTTATCACACCTCACTTAATTTGAAGATTTTCGTTGACAACAAGCATCGCACCTTCAACCGCATTTTCCTCGTTTTCTTTAAGAAATTTCTTAATTGCGGTTTTGTCGGGGGAAGTCTTAACCGTTGTTTTGGTAACGATGAATTTTTCAGGTATTTTGCTTTCATCGGTAATCTGAACCGACTCCGATTTTCTCAGCGATAAAGCAAATGTACCCGCTGTCGCTTTACGGCTCTTCGTAGTTGCAAGATACTCGGTAACAGCTTTCGCGAGCCTGTCGATAGCTTTCTGCGTGCGTTCTTTAGCTGACTTGAGTCTTTCGATTTCTCGGTCGATGTTATCCGTGTCATACTCAAAAGATTTGATTACCTTGCAGTAATCTTCGAGCTTGTCCTGCACTCCGATACCTTCGAGAGTGTCATTGACGGCATCTTCGGGAATATCGCCATCCTCAAACAACTGCATTAACTGTTTTGCCGTTTCGGTCATTTCATACAAATTCATAGTTTTTTGCTCCTTTTTTTATTCGCCTGAAACTGAAATTACAAGCCTTGATTTTACTGTGTCTTGTATTTCATCTTTTCGTCTGGTACTGTAAATTTCCGTAGTCAAGCACGATACTTCTTTGTGAAAATAAAGTGGTGAGTTATATATATTACTGCGGTAATAGTTTGTACAAATTGTTTTACCCGTCCTTGCTCCTTCAATTTTCCAATCGGTCAAATAGTATCTTTTAACAAGTCCCATAACCTGACCGACTGTGAGTTTATTTTCGCCCATACTCACACCACCAATCGTAGAAAGCCTCTAAGTCATTGAAAGCCCAATCTCTTGCGTTTTCACATATCAAATCAGTGTTATAGGCAACACTATCGCTATTAAGGGCAGACAATATCTGTAAATATAAGTAATGTATTGCAATTCGATGAACATCAAGGCTGTAATCAAAATTCATACAAAAAACCCATTGTACAACAATATTTTCGCAATACAACTCTGGATAATCTAAGTGTGCCGTTGATTTTGACTTGCTTTCGGTTTCAACAAAGTATTTGATATATTCTGCAATTTTCGCATTTGGTATGCTTTTGCAAAAACATTCATTACACATTCCGTCAAATAATTTGTGAAACGGAAAATCTTCCTTTGCATCTTCAAGACCGCAGTCATCGCATACAAGAATAGGATATATATCCCAGTCTTTGCATTTCGGACATTTTGTTGGCTCTTCATTGTCATACCAAGTATGACCGCAGTTACCGCAACCGTACTTATCCATTGTTTTCACCGCCTTTCAATCTGTCATACTCAGCCTTGCTGATGACAACAGCCTCTTCATTAAGGCTGTCAATAAATTCTTTTTCCGTCATAGTGTTTTTCATCCTTCCTTTATTTTTTATTGTCGCAGAATAAAACTGCACCTACAGTAAGCAAAACACATAACATAAGAAATGCGTACATCGCCTCACCTCGCAAGCAGTTTAGCAATTGATGTTTTGGGATAGCCACCGACAATCTTAATATCATCGAAATTGTTGTAAATAAAGAATCGGCTTTTACCGAGAAAATCCGCAAAATCTTTCTGCGAGATGAGTTCTCTATTAGGAAACCTCTCATCGAGCCTGTCGAGGATTGAACGGTAAGTTTCTTTCTCTCTTGCCATTATTTGCTCACCTCACTCTCTTTGACTGCATAGCCAAGTTTGAAAGCTGTCATAACGAGAGCCATCTTATCTGCGGATGCACCTTTCTTCTTTGCCTCATCAATGATTTTTGCGAATTCTTCGGCATCCTTTTCACGCTGAGTAACATTCTCAACGAGTTTATCCATTTTACTCATTTTGCATCCCCTTTCGTGGTTGATAAACCCATTATAAACCCATTTTTTGAGTGTGTCAACCCTTTTTAGTAAAAAAATAAAATTTTATTTTTCTTTATTGGGTTGACTTACTCAAAATATATGATATAATAATATGTGAAAGGAGGGACAATATGAGTGACCTTACTGAGCGGATTAAGCTTGTACGCAAAACAAACAAAATGAGTCAAGAAAAGTTTGGCGAAAAATTAGGAGCAACAAGAGATGCAATAAATAATATTGAAAGAGATAGAGTTTCAATCAAAGAATCAGTATTATTACTTATTTGCAAGCAATTTGATGTCAACTATGACTGGCTCAAATACGGTAACGGTGAAATGAAGATGGAATCTGATGACTCAATCATCACAGCGATTAAAGGCAGATACGCAATTGATGACCTTGACGAAAAGTTAATCAGAGAATATCTTGAATTGACACCTGAGCAAAGAACCGCAATCAAAGATTACTTCAAAAAAGTTTTCGGGTAACAGAAAAGGTGGGCAGGAAAAATCCTACTCACCTTTTTAATTTGCCTGTAACTTGCTTTTTAAACTTGCTTTTTAAACTGGTGTAAATCGACCAGTTTAGATATGCTCAATTATTACTTTGGTTATTAGATTGTAAATGAATTTCAAAAGTTGTTCATCCTCAATATTGTTGATAAGTGCTATAATTTTTGACCTTGTATTCATAAATTTTACTCCTTTGTGTTGACAAATGTTGTTGTGTGTAGTTATAATAATTATTAAGGCAGATGCTATACTATTATTAGTATAGCCGAAAGGAGATAAAAAACTATGAAAAAAGAAAGAAAACATTCAGGATGGTTTTGGGTGGTTGTTATAGGTGGCATTGTGTTTTTATCACTAATTGAAAAACCGCTATCAATATCAATAATGTCGAATGCTAATCCATATGATGCAAGTTCTGCACTTTGTGCAAGTGTGCTTGAAACAATCGTCATGATTGTTTTCGCTTTTTTAACTCTCTTCATTGCAAGACGAGTTGATGCTCACTTCGGCTTTCCAAGAAACAACGGAGATGCTGAAAATGAAAATAACAACGATAAAATGCAAGAAATGCAAGAAAGAGATTCCGACCAACAGTAAGTTTTGTTGCTACTGTGGAAAGAAAATTGAAAAGAAGTCCGAAAAGCGAGCCGATGGAAGATATGAAAAGTCAATAACCATTAATGGTAAGCGAAAAACCTTCTACGGTAAAACAAAAGCCGAGTTAAATAAAAAAATCCTGCTATATCAGCAGGAAGTTGAGGAAAGTCAAAAGCTTGGTGTATTATTAACAGATTATAAAGAGGAGTATCTACCAACATTATCTGAGTCAACGCAAAGCGGATACTCTCACGCACTCAGAGTGTTGTCTGAAACCTTTTCAGATGTTATGGTCGCAAATATCAAGCCATCTGATATACAACGGTGTATTGACAGTTTACCACAATCGTACACAACGAAAACTAAAAGAAATCACCTTGCGGTCTTTTCGAGTGTCTTTTCTTATGCTATTAGGAAAGGTGACTTTGGCATCGAAAGCAATCCCTGTGACTATATTCAAGCAAAAGGGAAGAAGTCAACAAAGCGTAGAATTGCGACAGAGGAAGAAATAAAAATAATCCTTGATAATGTTGATAAGCCTTTTGGGTTGTTTGCATTGTTCGTCTTAATGACTGGATGCAGACGAGGTGAGGCATTAGCTGTGTGCTATGAAGACATTGATAGAGATACTAATACACTTCATATCACCAAAAGTTTGTCTTGGAAGGGAAATCGACCTTTTTTCAAAGTTCCAAAAACCGACTCAGGTATCAGAGATATATATATTCCCGAACAGCTTATGTTACACATTCCAAAAAAGAAAAAGGGTTATCTGTTTACAGATAAAGACGGTAAATTACTTTCCGAATCTCATTACAAGAAGATATGGGATGCATATTGTGTTGATGTGGGATTAAGGCAGTATGCTACCGATAATAACCTTACTGTTATTTCGGCTCATTGTCTGAGGCACAATTATGCTACACTTCTGAACGAGGCAGGAATTGATATTACACAAGCTAAGAGATTGCTCGGACACGCAAACGAGGCAACAACGAAAGATGTTTACACCGATATCAGCAACAGACGAGCAAAAGAAAATAATCAAAAAATTATGCGAAAAATTGATGAAGAGTTATCGCATATAATAGCAGTATGATAATTTTTTCGTCAATGTTTCGTCATAAGCACCGAAACATCAGTATTTAAGCCATTTTTATTAGGGTTCGAGTCCCTGTTGGCGCACCAAAAAAGAAAGTACTCAAACGGGTACTTTCTTTTTATTTTACCGTTATGCGTGAACAGGGACTCGAAGGCGAGCGTTAAGAAAACAGTCCGGCGGACTGTTTTTAGCGAGAGCGTTGATGAATTTTTAGCTTTGAACAAGCCGCAACAAGCGAGGTAGAATAACTTAGATAGATAAAACACCTGTTGGCGCACCAAAAAAGAAAGTACTCAAACGGGTACTTTCTTTTTTTGTTTTTACTCTATCTTTTTCCAACAATACTTTTTCATAAAATCTGCAATTACGGTTATATCTTCACCCTCATAGTATTTTACAAGCAGTCTTTTAAATTCAGGCACTTCCTTTTCAGGAATCACCAGAAATCCGCCACCGTGTGAAATAAGATAGTGATTTGCAAAAATTACAGAGGCACGCTTGTTACCGTCAAGAAATATTTGTGTTTTCATACAATAAAGGCACAACTTAATTGCCGTATTGATAACTTCATCACTTTCTTCTATAATTTCACGGATTTTTTCTTTTACATCCAACTCATTAGGCAACGGTGGAACATATGAAGAACCTCCGATAGTAACCGGAACTCCTCTAATTCTTCCGCCTTCCGCAAAAAATCCTTCATTAACAACTCTTGCTATATGGCTGAGCATATAGTAGTCGGAACGACTTGCTATTACATCACGATCCAAAATAAATTCCCATGCGTGTTTTAAATTCAAAATTTTCTGAACATCTGTTGCAGTCACACCGGAAATTTTACCGTTATCTATGATTTCTTCAGTTTGTGGGAATGATGTAGCAACACCCTCAAGAACAGCCTGATCATATATATTCATTTTCATATTTGCACGGGCAAACGCAATATTGTTTATAACATCAGAAGAAAGTTCATCTTCTGAATATCCCGCATTTGCAAGTTGTTTATCTATACTGCGAAGTTCTTTCCTGATTTCACGGGCTTCTCTGGCATTGCGGAGGAGCAAATTATATAATTCTTCCGTATATGCACCTACATAAGTTGATGTCTGTTTTCCTGCAACACGCTTTCTCACATAAAGATATTTTTCATTACCTCGTTCCTTAATTTCGGGAGTTCCGTCATACGGCATTAAATTTAACCTTGCATTAAGGTCAGCACGGCTTCTTAGTAACTCTTGTATTTCATTGTATTTTGCGGCCATTATAATTCTCCTTTGGGGTACATTCTCTTGTAAAAGTATAATACAATTCTCCCCAACAGTCAATGCACCTTGGGGAACATTTTTGCATTTTAAAGCCTAATTCGTTCCCCAATAATAAATTTCAAACATATTATATCCTACTCAAGTTCTTTTATGAAATCCATTAACACCAACAAATTCCAAAACAACCCTTATCTCACAAACGGATAAGGGTTGTTTTTATTCATTAATTTTACTTTTTTTGAATTCGAGATACTTTATATAGTCAAGCACATCGCCACATTCCTCTTTTGTAAATGACTGCGGAAGAGAAAAAGAGCGAATGTTGCGGTTGAACGAGAGCGGTTCGTCAATCAGACCGATGAGATAGTCAACCGACACATCAAAAAGTTTTGCAATGATTATTTTTGAATTATCGTCGGGGTCACTGCGGTTACATTCGTATGATGATATCGTATAGTGTGACACGCCCAAAAGCTCTGCAAGCTGTGCCTGCGACACGCCGTGGTCTTTGCGAAGTTCCTGTAAGCGTTCACCAATCATAATATCACCTCATATATTTAATAACTTAATTATAAGTATTTTGCGAATTTTTGTTTAAAATTATGAGAAATTTTAGATTTTTAATTGACAAGTGTGAAAATCTGCATTATAATTCTCATATGAGCTGTGAATTTTCACAGTAATTTTAAGGAGGAATTATTTATGTATTGTCAAAAATGCGGCAAACAAATTGCTGACGGAAGTGTATTTTGTCAGCACTGCGGCGCACAAATAGGAAATGTTGTATCAGATAATTTTTCTAATCAAAATTATAATGTACAGCATACCGAAAAGCATGAAGAACCAATAAAAAACAAAGAAGAATTTATTGCCGATTTCCGCGCAAAGCACCCTGAACGAATAGTATATATAGTTATATTTATTATTCTAGAAATTGTTTCAACAATCGTATTTATAATGAATGTATCATCTTATATAGATCATCACCGTGATGAAAATCTCACAGGTATGATGATTGCGGCATTTCTCGAAATAATTGCAATAATTTTTGCATGTGCAATTCAAAAAGTAAACGCATCGGCAAATAAAGCATTTGACAGTTATATTACAAAAGAAAGCCGCAAAAAAACGAATGTAAGTACAAAATGGCTGTGTCCGAAATGCGGAAATTCAAATCCTGCCAACATAAGATACTGCTCAAACTGTAGTTGTCAAAAGCCGAATTTTGAACCGATTTCAGCTCAAACCGATGTTTGGCAATGTCCAAAGTGTGGAAAGATAAATCAAAATTATGTCGGAACATGCGGTTGTGGCACAAGAAAGCCATAAAGCAACAGGCTGTACAGATTGCGTACAGCCTGTTTCTTTGTGTAGGTATTAAAATGTAGTGGAGAACCGTGTTCTCCACTACTAAACATTAGTAACTTACTGACATCTATATAAATTTATTTTACATAAATTCTGTGTCTTTACTTGCGTGTGTCCGATTAACTCTGCTATATTTTCTGTTTTTCAATTTTTAACTTAATTTGAATCAATGTCCGTTCTCCGTAATTCTGATTGCAACGGCGGTGACATCGTCCTCACGGTCGGCCTTACGGTGCTTTACCGCCTCGTCAACAACAGCCTTTGCAAGATCCTGGGTACTGCCCTCATTCCATGTGCGAATAAGCTTTTCGAGCCATTTGTCATCGCCCGTAATTACACCGTCTGATACCATAACAATCATATCCCCCGTTGTCAGATTTACCGTGTCGGTTGAAAATTTTATACCGTTTAGAATTCCTGCAGGGAGTGACGGCATTTCACGAACCGTTACCCTGCCGTTTTTCTTTACAAATGTTACGGGTGCGCCTGCCTTTTTGAAGGTGGTTTTGCCGGTGTAGAGGTCAACACTTGTGACATCAACCGTTGAAAGCGATTCGTCCTCACTTTTCACCATGAGGGCGGAGTTCACAATCTGCAAACAGCTGTCGGCTGAAAGTCCCGCCCTTAGCAGTCTTGTCATAACAGACGCCGCCATATTGCCGTCAACGGCAGCTCTGCCACCCGTACCCATACCGTCACACACGAGCGCATATGTTTTGCCGAAACCGTCATTGAAATAATTTATGCAGTCACCGCAGAGCTTACCGTTGTCTGCGGTGTGCTGGTCGCTTCCGATTTCAACATCAAACACGGGCATTTCGCACATTGCAATACGGATTCTGTTGCCCTCACGGCTGATTGTCGGAAGGTCAAATCTTCTTCCGCAACAGCGTGAAATCTCACGCATAACCTCGCCCTTAGAAAGCTTTTCGGACTTATTCGAGAGCGTAAGTTCCACGCTCATTCTTCCGCCGTTTGACACAAGGCAGATGCACTCCTCAACAATTGCACCGAGGCTTGTGAGGGCGCTGATTATCCGTTGTGCAGATTCGTTATCGCACCGCATTGTGTTGCGAAATTCATCAGCCAAATCGTGGAGAATATCGCCGATTCCGGAAAACTGCCCTGCAACAACGCTCCGCACATCGGTAATTCTTTGTTGTGCCTCAAGCGCCGACTGATATTCACGGTAGTTTGCGTTCATTGAACGGGCAATTTCGCCTTTTTTACAGCAGTTTTTTACAAAAGATTTTTCAACATCTCTTTCGCCTATTGTGCCGTTCGATTCAAGATACTCTTCAAGCCTTGCAAAATCGTCACGGGTGACACCGCCCTTGTGTTCATAGCAGTACATTTTCAGTCCGCAGGTTTCGCAGACTTCATTTCTTGTACCCTCACAAACAGCGTCAAATGTGGGCGAATAGAGCTTTTTCATCTTTTCGGAAACTTTTGAGACATCGTTTTTCACATTACCGACTGCCTTTGAGGCAAAGTCGAGTCGCATAACAATATTTTTTCGCAGAGCCTCTCCGAGCGATGTGTTTTTGTCGCTTGAAAACACGGGCGAAATCACATTGCCGACCTCTTTCGGAAGAACCATAAACACCGCACTTGCGGCAAGGCTTTCAACAAGCACACCAGACGGTGTTCCGAACTGCGAACCGAACGCAAGGCACATCACACCGTTTGAGATTACAAAGGCAATCGCACAACCCAATTTTCCGAGCTGTGAAAAAAGCCCCGCCATAAGTCCTCCGAATGCAAAACCTCCGCAGATGTAGCCGTTCTCCCTTGACGCAATGCTGAAAATCGCCCCTGTTGAAATTCCGCTGATTGCACCGCCCGTAACCGAGCCGTAGCGTGAACAGAGCAAAATGACGAGCATTGCAATAATTCTGCCGAGCGAGATATTCTGCCATGCAATACTGCCGAAAGCCAGAATCAGGATACACCCCGACATAACCACGCTTGCAGTTTCCTGTTGCGAGAAAACTTCAAAACTTCTGTTGTCGCCTGCAAGGTGCAATGCCGTGCTGATAAAATATGCCGCCGCACCTGCAATTACCGCCTCGGTTACGCAATCGGCAAAGGTTGTCAGCGTGCTTGTGCTTACGAAAAGCAACGAAACGCCCGTTGCAAAAATCGGAACAAATGCCACAAGCGGAGCAAAAACCTTGCTTTTTGTAACCTTGTCAAGATCGCCTAGCAGCCACCGCAGACCGCCTATTGCCGCCACAACGGCAAGGTATCGAAAGCTGTCCGAGGGTTTGAGCAGGACATAGCCGAATGCCGTGCCTAAGAGTGATGACAAAAGATACTTTCTCGGAACTGCCGCCGCAAATGACGCCCCGAACGGTGCAAGGCTTCCGAGGACCGCTCCCCGTGACACCAAAATTCCGCAGAGCAGACAACCTGCGTTTGTGAGCATTTTCCGCATAAAATCGCCCTGAACAGCGTCCTGTCTGCGAGCCAAAGTAGTTTTTGCTTCCATAAAAATCAACATCCCTTTAATGATTTACTTCTTTTTGTATTTTTATTATAGGGCATTATGGGTAACAGTTTTGTCTTTTTGTGAATGAGAATTTTTATATTCTTTTGTAGAAACAAAGCTTTGAAAAAACTTAATAAAGTAATTACGCAAAAGATTGTTCAACATTAAAAAAAGCCGTTGTTAAAATTCTGATTTTGCATTATAATGGAGTAAACCAAAGTGAAAGGACAAACAAAATGATTATAATGTCAGTTGACCTCGGAAAAGCACGCACAGGCATTGCCGTATGTGACAAAACCGAGTTTTTAGCGTCGCCATATACGGTTATTTTTGAAAAGTCACCGAAACAGTTGCTTGAAAAGGTGTCAAATACAGCCAAAGAAACAAAAGCCGAGCTTATTGTTGTGGGACTTCCGAAAAATATGGACGGCAGTGAGGGCGAAAGTGCACAGAATGCCAGAGCATTTGCCGAAAATCTGAGCAATGAAACAGGCATTGAATGCGTTATGCAGGATGAGCGTGGAACAACAATTACGGCTCACAATTTTCTCAACACCACAAATACAAGAGGAAAAAAGCGTAAAAATGTCGTTGACGAGGTTGCCGCCACAATAATTCTTCAGGATTATCTTGACAAAAGAAAATCGGGCTTAAACAGATAAAATCATAAAAGATTTACCCTTCCGATGATTTCGGAGGGTTATTTAATGTACATTTTGAGAATTTTGTTGATTATTGTAATTATTTATGGTAAAATTTTTTTCGGAGATTTGATCTCTGATTTTACTTGAGAGAGGGATTCTATGTTTTGTCCTAATTGCGGGAATCAATGTCCTGACGGCACAAAATTCTGTCAGTCATGCGGTACACCGCTCACAAACAATCGACAGCAAAACACTCAGCCTAATTTTAACAATCAGCAGGCTAATTATCAGCAGGCTAATTATCAGCAGCCTAATCAGCAATATCAACAGCCAAATTACAACCAATATCAGCAACCGAATCAGTATCGGCAACCGATGTACAATCAACCGTATCAGCAGTACCCACAGTATCCCGATAAATTCAACGGACATCAGATGGGTTGGTACAAATTTCTGATTTACTTTGCACTTTTTGCAGGTGCGTTCTTTAATGTATGCTATGCTGTTTTGTACATGACAGGCAGTATTTACAAAACCGAGCAAATTGATCCGCTTACCGTATATTCACTTTATCCGGGTGTAAAAACGGTTGACATCGTGTATGGCATATTGCTTCTTGTACTTGCCGTTTTTATGATTGTAACCCGTTTTCAGCTTTCAGGATTGAAAAAGAACGGTCCAAAAATGGTTGTTGCACTTTACGGTCTTAATATTGCTATTGCGATTATTTATGCCATTTTAATTTCATGCACAACAGATTACATGGCATTCGATGCGTCAACAGTCGGTCAGTGCGTTATACCGATTGTTATGATAATTGTCAACAAGGTTTATTTTGACAGAAGAAAAGATATTTTCGTGAATTAAATTATGTTGAGAATTTTATAACCTAAAATTCAAGCACGCCGCAGTTTTTCTCACTTGAAACTGCGGCGTGCTTTTAAGTTAAATGCTTTAGTACTTTTAAGTACTATAAAATCATTATATCACCCATTTATGATAAAGTCAATAGTACCGATAGATACTATACAAGGTGATAATATGTATTTTAAAAGACTGCGTGATTTGCGAGAAGATCATGATATGAAACAAAGTGAAGTTGCCGAATATTTAGGAATTCAGCAGACGGTCTATTCACGCTACGAAAGAGGATTTCAGTCAATTCCTGTTGAGCATTTAATTAAACTGGCTGATTTGTACAAAGTTTCCACAGATTACATTCTCGGCAGAAAATAGTTACAAATTAAAAATTAAAGTCGGGTAGCAGATTTTCAATGCAAAATTTCTGTTTCCCGACTTTTTTATTTGTGATACGGCGTGCCGCCGTTCCCTGTTCGTGAAGACGGTTTGTAATGTAAAAACATATTATGCCAGAGCGAAAGTTTTTTAAAATTGAAAGTTGAAAATTGCGGTCGGGCAGACAGTTTGCAAACGAAAAATACCACTTATGCAGTAAAAAATACCGCATAGCGAAAAACTGTTGAAATTCAAAACCGATTACTATATACTTTGACTTGCAAAGGAGGAAGAGTATGAAAGTAAAAATCAAGATTGATAAAGACTACGAAAAGCCGTTGTGCGTTATATACACCTCGGAAGTTTCTGACGAAATTAACGAATATTTAAAACTGCTCTCGAAAAGCTCTGAGAAAACGCTGACAGGTCGCAGCGGAGAGGATATAGTAATAATCAAGCCCGATGAAATCAACAACATATACACGGCAAATGGGAAGATTTTTGCGGTAACTTCCCGAGGCGAATACAGCGTAAACACTCGGCTGTATAAACTTGAAGAAACGCTTGACAGCAAAAAATTTGTGCGAATTTCAAACTCTGAAATTATTAATTTGAATGAAGTGAAATCTTTCAATTTAAAAATTTCGGGAACAATATGTGTTGAATTTTTCAACGGCAAAAGCACCTATGTGTCACGCCGTTATGTTTCTAAAATCAAAGAAAGGTTAGGTGTGTAAAATGAAAATGAACTTAAAAAAACAATTTATTCTGCGATTTCTTATTGGTATGCCGATTGGACTGTTGATTTGTTATTTTATAACACTTTTCATATCAATCGGAGTTGGTGACGGTAACTTTTATCCCGTACCAACCGAACTTACAAATCTCTGCAAATCACAGCTTAATGCGGTTATTGTGCAAACAATAGCAGGTATGATTTACGGAGGAATGTGTTGCGGTGCGTCGATAATTTGGGAAGTTGATTCGTGGAGTCTTACCCGACAGACCGTTACACATTTGATTGTGATTTCCGTGATATCATTCCCGATTGCCTATGTAATGCGTTGGATGCCACACAACATATACGGAATTCTAATCTATTGCGCAATTTTTTTCTTTATTTATTTTGGTATTTGGCTCGGAACATATTGCAAAATCAAGGCACAAATAAAACAAATCAACAGCAAAATCAATTCGTGATTTGGCGAGCCGCCGTCCCTACAAATAAACAACAACCTCCACATACAAAAACAGTCGGGAAACGATGCTTTGCATTTTACAAACCGTCTTCACGAACGAAAAAATACACGGTATGTACCCATTTGGCACATACCGTGGTTTTTTTATACATTATATGTTTTCAGTTAAATCAGAAGTCCATAATTTCATCATCTTCAAGAGCAACGATAACATCGTCTGTATCGTCATTCTCAACGATTTCTGCCTCAGAATTACTCTCAAGCTGAACATCTGCATATCTCTGCATACCTGTACCTGCAGGGATAATCTTACCGAGGATAACATTCTCTTTAAGACCGACGAGCGGATCAACCTTACCCTTGATAGCGGCATCTGTAAGAACTCTTGTTGTTTCCTGGAATGATGCGGCTGAAAGGAAGCTGTCTGTTGCAAGAGCGGCCTTTGTGATACCGAGGAGGAGCTGAGTGAATGTTGCCTCACGAAGACCTTCTTCGCCGTTGGCAATACGCTTTTTAATCTGCTCATTCTCGTAAAGAACTTCGTTCTTGTCGTAGGTCTGACCTGACATAAAGCCTGTGTCGCCTGCGTCCTCAACCTTAACCTTACGCATCATCTGACGAACGATAACCTCAATGTGCTTATCGTTGATTTCAACACCCTGTAAACGGTAGGTACTCTGTACTTCCGAAATAAGGTAGTTCATGACTGCCTCGGGTCCGAGAATATCGAGTATATCGTGCGGATTAACAGCACCATCGGTAATCTTGTCACCCTTTTTGATGTGATCGCCGTCAAATACCTTTACACGGAAACCGAAAGGAATGAGGTAAGCTCTTTCTTCGCCTGTTTCCTTGTTAAAGATAACAGCGTGCTTTGCGTTTTTGATTTCTTCAAAACGAACATCACCATCGATTTCACTGATGATTGCAAGGCTCTTTGGCTTACGAGCCTCGAAAAGCTCTTCAACTCTCGGAAGACCCTGTGTGATATCTTCGGCAGATGCAACACCGCCGGTATGGAATGTTCTCATTGTAAGCTGTGTACCCGGCTCACCGATTGACTGAGCGGCAATAATACCGACAGCCTCACCGACAGTAACAGGCTGACGGTTGGCAAGGTTAGAACCGTAGCACTTACGGCAAGCGCCGTGTTTTGCACGACATTCAAGTACCGAACGAATCTTGATGTGGTCAACACCCGAATTAACGATGATGTCAGCCTCTTTGTCGCCCATCATAACATCCTTTGAAACAAGAACATTACCGTTAGAATCGCAGAAGTCATCAAGGAGATATCTTCCGATAAGACGCTCGTGGAGTCCTTCGATAACATTTGATTCGCCTGCTTTGATGTCAAAGATTTCAAGACCTTCTGTAGTACCGCAGTCCTCTTCACGGATAATAACTTCCTGTGATACATCAACAAGACGGCGGGTAAGGTAACCTGAGTCGGCTGTACGAAGAGCTGTATCGGCAAGACCTTTACGAGCACCACGAGATGAAATAAAGTACTCCAAGATGTTAAGGCCTTCACGGTAGTTAGCTCTGATAGGAATTTCGATTGTTTTACCTGATGTATTGGCGATAAGGCCACGCATACCTGCAAGCTGTCTGATCTGGCTCATACTACCACGGGCACCTGAGTCAGCCATCATAAAGATTGGGTTGTAGCGGTCAAGGTTTTTCTGGAGGGCATCGGTTACATCGTTAGTAGCCTTTTCCCAGATACGAAGAACTTCTTCGTAACGCTCCTCGTTTGAACGAAGACCCATCATAAACTCATCACGAATAACATCAACTTCCTTCTCTGCCTCGGCAATAATCGCCTTCTTCTGAGGAGGAATAACTGCGTCACAAACGGCTACTGTGATAGCACCCTTTGTAGAGTACTTATAGCCCTGTGCCTTAATGTGGTCAAGAACAACGCTTGTTCTTACCGGACCGTGAATTTTAATACATTTATCAATAATCTTCTTAAGACCCGATTTACCAACGAGGAAGTCAACCTCAAACTTGAATCTGTTTTCGGGGATACTTCTGTCGATAAAGCCGAGATCCTGAGGAATAGGATTGTTAAAGATAATCTTACCGATTGTTGTGTCTACAATACCGGATTCGATTTTTCCGTCAATTTCAAGCTCACGGCGAACCTTGATTTTTGAGTGAAGCTCGATGACGCCTGTCTGATAAGCCATCATAACTTCATCAACATCACGGAATACCTTTCCTTCGCCTCTCTCACCGTCCTTATCAAGTGTAAGGTAGTAAGAACCGAGGATCATATCCTGTGTAGGAACTGTAACAGGCTGACCGTCAGAAGGCTTGAGAAGGTTGCCTGCTGCGAGCATAAGGAATCTTGCTTCTGCCTGTGCCTCTGCCGAAAGAGGTACATGGACAGCCATCTGGTCACCGTCAAAGTCAGCATTATATGCTGTACAAGCGAGCGGATGAAGTTTAAGAGCACGACCTTCAACAAGAACAGGCTCAAATGCCTGAATACCAAGACGGTGAAGTGTTGGAGCACGGTTGAGGAGAACGGGGTGTCCCTTGATTACAACTTCAAGTGCGTCCCAAACATTGTCCTTTGCACGCTCGACAGCTTTTCTTGCTGATTTGATATTCTGCTCTGCTTTAGTTTCAACAAGGCGTTTCATAACGAACGGCTTGAAGAGTTCAAGTGCCATTTCCTTAGGAAGACCGCACTGATACATTTTGAGTTCAGGTCCTACAACGATAACCGAACGGCCTGAGTAGTCAACACGCTTACCGAGAAGGTTCTGACGGAAACGACCCTGCTTACCTTTAAGCATATCCGAAAGTGACTTGAGGGCACGGTTGTTAGGTCCTGTAACCGGTCTGCCTCGTCTGCCGTTGTCGATGAGTGCGTCAACGGATTCCTGAAGCATTCTCTTCTCGTTGCGGATGATGATTTCAGGTGCGTTAAGCTCAAGGAGCTTTTTAAGTCTGTTGTTACGGTTGATAACTCGGCGATAGAGGTCGTTAAGGTCACTTGTTGCAAAACGACCGCCGTCAAGCTGAACCATAGGACGGATATCCGGCGGAATTACCGGAACAACATCGAGAATCATCCACTCGGGACGGTTGCCCGACATTCTGAAGCTTTCAACAACATCAAGTCTTTTAAGGAGTCTTACTCTCTTCTGTCCCGATGCAGTTTCGAGTTCTTCTTTAAGTGAAGCGGAAAGAGCATCAAGGTCAATCTCGGCAAGAAGCTTTTTGATTGCCTCGGCACCCATACCTGCTTCAAAGTCGTCTTCATACTTCTCACGCATATCATTGTACTCGCCCTCGGTAAGGCACTGATACTTTGCAAGGTCACGGCAGTCGCCGGGATCTGTTACGATGTACTGTGAGAAATAGAGTACATTCTCCAAAAGCTTGGGAGAAATATCAAGCATAAGGGCAATTCTTGAAGGAATTCCCTTGAAATACCAAATGTGCGACACGGGAGCGGCAAGCTCAATGTGTCCCATACGCTCTCTTCTGACCTTTGAACGGGTTACTTCAACACCGCAACGGTCACAGATTTTACCCTTAAAACGGATTCTCTTGTATTTACCGCAGTGACATTCCCAGTCCTTCGTCGGTCCGAAAATGCGTTCACAGAACAAGCCGTCTCTTTCAGGCTTGAGAGTACGATAGTTAATTGTCTCGGGCTTTTTAACTTCGCCGTAAGACCATTCTCTCACCTGCTCAGGAGAAGCAAGTCCGATTTTAATTGAGTCAAAAACATTATTATCTATCATTGCATTTCCTCCTTACATATCGTCACTGCCAAAGTCATCGCTGAAATCATCCGATGTGTAGCTATCCTCTTCAACATCGGCAAGTGAATCGTCAAACATATTGCCTTCTTCGCCGCCCTCGTCAAGAGTGTAGCCGTCCATTGATGTCATTACATGGTCTTCTTCAAATTCCGGATTTGTTGCATCAACAATATCCTCGTCCTCATCAAACTTCTGCTTAATGTCAATTTCTTCACCGTCAGAGTTAAGAACACGAACATCAAGTGAAAGTGACTGGAGTTCCTTAATAAGAACTCTGAATGACTCAGGAATACCCGGAGCAGGAATATTCTGACCTTTAACGATAGCCTCGTAGGTCTTAACACGGCCGACAACATCGTCCGACTTAACTGTAAGAATTTCCTGAAGTGTATAAGCAGCACCGTAAGCCTCAAGTGCCCAAACTTCCATCTCACCGAAACGCTGACCGCCGAACTGAGCTTTACCGCCGAGTGGCTGCTGTGTAACGAGAGAGTAAGGACCTGTGCTTCTTGCGTGGATTTTTTCATCAACGAGGTGATGGAGCTTGAGGTAGTACATATAACCTACTGTTACAGGGTTATCGAAACGCTCGCCTGTACGACCGTCAACAAGCCATGTCTTACCGTCCTCGCTGTAACCTGCGTCTTTAAGACACTGGAAAATGTCCTGCTCATGAGCACCGTCAAATACAGGAGTCATAATCTTCCAGCCAAGCGCCTTTGCGGCATAACCGAGGTGAACCTCAAGAACCTGACCGATGTTCATACGAGAAGGTACGCCCAACGGGTTAAGTACGATGTCAAGCGGAGTACCGTCAGGAAGGAACGGCATATCTTCCATTGGGAGAATTCTTGAAACAACACCCTTGTTACCGTGACGACCTGCCATCTTATCGCCTACGCTGATTTTTCTCTTGAGTGCAAGGTAAACTCTTACAACCTTGTTTACACCGGGCTGGAGTTCGTTTCTGCTGTCTGCACGGGTAAACACCTTAACATCAACAACAGTACCGCATTCACCGTGAGGCACACGGAGAGATGTATCTCTGACTTCTCTTGCCTTTTCACCGAAGATTGCACGAAGGAGTCTTTCCTCGGCTGTAAGCTCTGTTTCACCCTTTGGAGTTACTTTACCGACAAGGATATCGCCTGCTTTAACCTCAGAACCGATCTGAATGATACCGTCCTCGTCAAGATACTTGAGAACATCTTCACCTACATTCGGGATATCTCTTGTAATCTCTTCGGGTCCGAGCTTTGTATCTCTTGCCTCTGTGTCATATTCTTCAATGTGAATTGATGTATAAACATCATCACGAACGATTTTTTCGTTGATAAGAACAGCATCCTCGTAGTTGTAACCTTCCCATGTCATAAAGCCGATGAGAGCGTTCTTACCGAGAGCAACTTCACCGTTTTCGGTAGCCGGACCGTCTGCGAGAACTTCACCCTTCTTAACTCTCTGTCCTCTTGACACGATAGGACGCTGGTTGATACATGTACCCTGGTTAGAGCGGAGGAACTTGATAACCTCAAAGTCCTGAACTCTGCCCGAGTCATACTGTACACGAATGTTACGGGCGTCAACGCTCATAACGATACCGTCTTCCTCAGCGAGGATACAAACGCCTGAGTCTGTACCTGCCTTGTACTCCATACCTGTACCGACGATAGGAGCTTCACTGCGGAGAAGCGGAACTGCCTGACGCTGCATGTTCGCACCCATGAGAGCACGGTTTGCGTCATCGTTTTCAAGGAACGGAATCATAGCCGTAGCAACAGATACAACCATCTTAGGAGATACATCCATGAAGTCGAATCTTTCGGGAGAATACTCTACGAACTCGTCACGGTAACGACCTACGACTCTTGAATGAACAAATCTGCCGTTTTCATCAAGCGGTTCGTTAGCCTGTGCAACAGCGTAGTTATCCTCAACATCGGCTGTCATATAAACAACCTCGTCGGTTACAACGCCTGTTTCCTTGTCAATTTTACGATAAGGAGCTTCGATAAAGCCGTACTTGTTGATACGGGCAAATGAAGCAAGATATGAGATAAGACCGATGTTAGGACCTTCAGGAGTTTCGATAGGACACATTCGGCCATAGTGTGTGTAGTGTACGTCACGAACCTCAAATCCTGCACGATCTCTTGAAAGACCGCCCGGACCGAGGGCTGAAAGACGACGCTTGTGGGTAAGCTCTGCAAGTGGGTTACCCTGATCCATGAACTGTGAAAGCGGTGAAGAACCGAAAAATTCTTTAATTGCCGCTGTTACGGGACGGATATTGATGAGTGAGTTAGGTGAAAGCGACTCCATATCCTGTGACTGGGTTGTCATTCTCTCTCTTACAACTCTTTCAAGACGGGAGAAACCGATTCTGAACTGGTTCTGAAGAAGTTCGCCTACGCAGCGGATTCTTCTGTTGCCGAGGTGGTCGATATCATCTGTATTACCGACACCGTGAGCAACACAGTTGAGGTAGTTGATTGTTGCAAAGATATCGTCAACCGTGATGTGGTTAGGAACAAGCTCATCTGCACGGCTTCTGAGCATTTCCTTGAGGTCATCCTCATTCTCACAGGAATCAAGAATTTCGCAAAGAACATCAAAACGAACATTCTCCTTGATATCACACTCTGCTTCTGCGTCAAAATCAACATAGCAAGCGATGTCAACCATACCGTTTGAAATAACCTTAACGATTGTTTCATCGGCAGCCTTTACATAGGCAATCTTAACACCTGCGTTTTCGATTTCAAAAGCCTTTTCCTTTGTGATTTTTTCATCACGAAGAGCCATAACCTCGCCTGTGCGTGGGTTGGCAATCGGCTCTGCAAGAACCTGACCTTCAAGACGGTTTGCAATACCGAGCTTTTTATTGTATTTATATCTGCCTACTCTTGACATATCATAACGACCGGGGTCAAAGAACAGGTTGTTTATGTGTGTCTGCGCACTGTCAACTGTCGGAGGCTCAGACGGACGGAGCTTTTTGTAAACCTCGATAAGACCTTCTTCAACATTTGAAGCGGCATCCTTTTCGATAGTAGCTCTCATTCTTTCGTCGTCACCGAAATAGTCGAGAATTTCGGCATCCGTGCCAAGACCGAGTGCTCTGATAAATGATGTAACGGGAAGCTTACGGTTCTTATCAATACGAACATAAAAAACATCGTTTACATCGGTTTCATACTCAAGCCATGCACCACGATTCGGGATAACTGTTGTTGAATACAGTTCCTTACCGGTTTTATCGTGATCCATTTTATAGTAAACGCCCGGGCTTCTTACAAGCTGTGAAACGATAACACGCTCAGCACCGTTGATAACGAATGTGCCGCTTGCGGTCATCAGCGGGAAATCGCCCATAAATACATTGCTCTCTTTGATTTCACCCGTTGACTTGTTCAAAAGTCTTGCGGTTACTCTGAGAGCAGCTGAATATGTTGCATCACGAACCTTACACTCAATTACGCTGTAGTTCGGGTGATCAACATCAAGTGTGTAGTCGATAAAATCGAGAACAAGGTTGTCCTGATAATCGGTAATGCCCGAAACATCTTTAAATACTTCCTTAAGACCTTCGTCAAGCAACCATTTGTATGACGCTTTCTGAATGTCGATAAGATTAGGCATATCAATTACTTCATCGATTTTACCAAAACTCATTCTTTCGGTGTTGCCAAGCTTTACGGGTTTGACATTAACCATAGGCGTATCACTCCTTAAAAAATCTATGAAACGGGGCAAGCGGTACTGAAAATCTGCTCATAAAAAGCTCTTGACACAAAAGGATTTTTGTGATAATATCCCCTTGTCGGATAAAGTTTTTTGCGGATTTTCCCGACCTCTTCGGTACATATCCCCATTATGGTACATTTTATTATTCTATATTGAAATAATCAATAAGTCAAGAGAATTTTCGGATTTTTTTCGGATTTTACTGACTTTTTTATATTTTTACAGGTTTTACTTCCCGAAAAGAATTATTTTTCTTTTCGGGCTATTTTTTACATCCCAATGCAACACCCGACACGGTGTATGGTTTTACAAGTAGGGGCGTTCATCGGACGCCCGCAAGTAACAGAACATACATTATGATAAATACAAAGTGTATAGATGTCGCAAAGTCATTGTTCAACTGTAGCGGCGATCAGTGATCGCCACCATTGCAGAAATTTTATGTTTTAACAAAATATTATGGTGTAATGAGAATTATGTATTCATTTGTAGCGGCGAACACGGTTCGCCAATTGATTTGTGTGCAAACACAAATCAAGCAAAACCAATTTTTTTGGTAAATAGCAAATATAAATTTCATATAACAAACGATTTGTATTAAGTCGAACCGATTTTACAATCGTTTCGATTGGCGAACACTGTTCGCCGCTACAGTATAACAATTGCTTTGTCGAATTTATAAAGTTTGTTTTTAAATATAATTTCTACCGTTACTAACGGGAGAACACGGTTCTCCCCTACATTTAAACAACAGCTTTTACACAAACAAAAACAGTCGGGAAGACATTGCTTTGCATTTTGCAAACTGTCTTCCCGACATTCATTTTCAATTTTCAATTTTTAATTTTTAATTACTTGCCCTTCCCCATATCATCATATCTGTCCAGAAACGAAACTTTGTTATCGCCCTGTTTATATGAAATAATCGTATCGAGATTGACATTTTCAACGCTGTGGAAAATGTTGCTTTCAATCTGGGGATTGATTTTCTTCAGATTTGCTATAAGCTGTTTTATTTCCTGACGTTTTGAGCCTGTGTTGCTGTTCGGGGAACAGGTTGTGCAAGTGTCCGTAAAACGGCACGCACATTGAATGAAATTCAGCTTGTTGTAATCTCGCCAATGCTTGATTTCAGCCTCACGAACGAGGTAGAGAGGGCGGATAAGTTCCATTCCCTCATAGTTTGTGCTGTGGAGCTTCGGCATCATCGTCTGAACCTGACCGCCGTAGAGCATACCCATAAGAATAGTTTCTATAACATCGTCATAGTGATGACCGAGTGCGATTTTGTTACAGCCGAGCTGCTTTGCCTTTTTGTAGAGATAACCTCTCCTCATTCTTGCACAAAGGTAGCAGGGATATTTGTCAACATTATAAACAGAATTAAAAATATCTGTTTCAAAAACAGTTATCGGAATGTTCAGCCTACGGGCGTTGCTCTCGATTACATCACGATTTTCAACGCTGTAGCCCGGGTCCATTACAAGAAAAACAAGCTCAAACGGAAATTTATTGTGTCTTTTCAACTCCTGAAAAAGCTTTGCCATCAGCATTGAATCCTTACCGCCCGAAATGCAGACGGCAATTTTATCGTTCGGCTCAACAAGCTTGTATTCAATGATCGCCGCAGTAAATCTGCTCCAAATCGTCTTGCTGAACTTTTTGCGGATGCTCTTTTCAACATCGGTTGCATAGTCCTCATTCTCGAATTGACTTCTCAACCAACTGTAATAACCGCCCTCAAGATTCACGGCATTGAATCCGTCATCACGCAGATTTTCTGCAAGCTCGTCACTTATCTGACCGCTTTTGCAACAGAGGACAACAAGCTTGTCTTTTGGCAAAAGTGAATTATCCTCTTTGATTTTTGCAAGCGGAATATTCTTTGCACCGTCAATGTGACCGTATTCAAACGAAATTTCATCTCGGATATCGACAAGAGTATATTCCTCGTCAAGCTTTCTCACCTGGTCTATTGTAATCTGATTGTTTTCCGATTTAAACATTCATAACCCTTCAATCTCTGTTTTTGCTGTTTTTTATTGCAACAATTGTTATATCGTCAAATTGCTCCGCATTTTCGGTAAAGTCAGTCAAAGCGTCATAAACTCCGTCACACACACCTTTTGCAGTCTGTTCGGCATTTTGACAGGCAGACACAAGTCTTTCGTTGCCGAAAAATTCATTATCCGCATTTGTTGCCTCATTCACACCGTCGGTGTAAAGGCAGATTATATCACCGTTTCCAAATTCAGCGCTGTTCACAACATATCTTGCATCATCAAACACACCGAGCATTATACACGGCTTACATTCTAAAAACTCAGCCTTGCCGTTGCTCACCGCGACAGGCTTGTTATGACCTGCATTTATGTACAAAAAGCTGTCGCTGTTTTTGTCAAAAATCACGGCGAATGCAGTTACAAACATTCCCTCGGGATTTGACGAACAGAGTTCCCTGTTGATTTCTTCAAATGCCCTGTCGGGTTCTGCATTTTCGGTCATTTTTTCGTGGATAAGAGTTTTTGCAAAAGCCATAAACATTGCCGCCGCAACGCCCTTGCCCGACACATCACCGACTACGGCACATATTCTGCCGTCAGGCAATGCAAAGCAATCGTAAAAATCGCCGCCTACCTGTCTTGCAGACTCCATTCTTGCCGAAACATCAAAACAATCGGCAAAGACAACATTCTTTTCTCTCGCAATTATTCCGTACTGAATCCGCCTTGCAACCTCAAGCTCGGTTTCATTTTTAGCCTTTTCACTCGCAAGGGCGGAATTTTTTTCAACATAAGTTTCTACATCGTGAGCCATATCGTTGAAATAATCAGCCAAAAGCTGAATTTCATCGTCAGAGCCGAGTTTTATCGGCACAAACGCTTTCTTTGTATTTGTGCCGTCAGCCTTGTCGGAAAAGTATCCTCGAATTTTTTCAAAAATCAAAAGTATCGGATTATACATCTTTTTTCTGACAAACCGCATTACAAGTAAGAATACAATTGCCAGCACAACAAACAACGCAAGAACTCGCATTGCAGTATAAAAAATGATTTCCGTATAAATCTGCGTCAGCGAATAGTCCGCACCGATTAATGCGACAGGCTTGCCGTCATTGCCTTGAATCGCTGAAAATGCCGTGTAAAAACTGCCGAAGCTGTCGTTCTGATATTCGTAAGCCGTGACAAGGTTAGGATTTTCCCACGCCTCTTTTTCAGCGTCCCACAAGCTGTGGTCAACCTCTGCACCTGCACTTCTCACATTTAAAACATTCTCGTTTTCGCTGTCATCATCGGCAACAGTCATAACATATGTAACCTTGTTTTCGTCAAAATTCGGAATGTAAATGTACATATATTCAAGGTGATTCGTCTGACAAATCCACCTCAAGGTCTTAACAGCTTTCCGATATTCTTCGGAATCGGGATTATCAAGCAATGTGTTTATATCACAGCGTTCAAAAGTTTCTGTTGCAACCTTTGACGCACTTTCGGTCAGCTGTCGTGTAAACCGCCTTGTGCGCTGAATGTTTTCAATACAATTGAGCGTACCCGAAACAATCACCGCCAAAATAAACAGCACAAGTATGTGAAAGAAAAGCCTTTTGAAAATCGACTTTTTGACTTTTATTTTGCCGATTGGTTTTTCGGATTTTTTCATTAACAGTCACCGCTTTCTTTCCACACACTTTTTCATCTTGTATTTTAACACGAATGTATGATAAATGCAAAACATAATAAATGTCATAAAGTAATTGTCAACCCGTAGCGGCGGTCAGTGACCGCCATTTGTTTTGTGTGCAAACACGA
>ENA-OOXJ01000642-OOXJ01000642.1-human-gut-metagenome-genome-assembly--contig:-NODE-642-length-27724-cov-3.716434_pt1 | contig 27724 bp, 17 predicted proteins | sample MGYA00241587_ERZ501343 | MGnify/ENA primary metagenome ERZ501343 (study PRJEB25962, sample SAMEA2042918) | human gut metagenome | biome: human gut; feature: human-associated habitat; material: faeces... | reverse complement strand
CTTTGGGGGGCAGCCGCTGAGGGGGCTCACAGCGCTCTCGGCGGGCCTCTCGCTGACGTACGACACACGCGACTTTATGACCAACGCCTACCGGGGGTGGCTGGTGCAGCTCGACCAGACGTTTACGCCTGCCGCCCTGGCCGACGGCTTTGGCTACGCTACGACGGAGCTCACGACGAGCACCTACCGGCAGGTGTGGCGCGGAGGGGTGCTGGCGGGCGAGCTGCATGCGTGCCTCAACTATGGCAACCCGGCGTGGTGCATGATGGCCGAGGTGGGCTCGGGCAGCCGCATGAGGGGCTACTATGAGGGGCGCTACCGCGACAAGCACATCGTGGAGATGCAGGTGGAGCTGCGGCAGCGCATCTGGCGGCGCCACGGTGCTGCGCTGTGGGTGGGGGCGGCCCAGGTGTTTGCCCGCCCGGCCGACGTGAGGTGGCGCCGCGTGCTGCCCAACGCGGGGCTGGGCTACAGGTGGGAGTTTAGAAACCGCATCAACGTGAGGGTCGACTATGGCTTTACGCGCAACGGCGGCGGCTTTCTGTTCAGCCTGAACGAGGCGTTTTAGCCGCGCCTGCTCCGGGGGGGGAGGTGGAGATGACTGACTGTGATTTTTTTTAAAAAGAAATAGAAATGAAAATTTTATCAGCGAGAAAAATGAAAAATCTAAGCAGATGCCTGGCGGTGCTTCTGGCCCTCGTGGCCGGCACGTCGGGCGCGAAGGCTGTGCCCTGGCTGCCGCAGCTCCTGGAAGAAACGGCCACCGAGGGCGGCCGCGTGCAGTATTTGAACTTTGGGAAGTTTGACCAGTGGCTGGGGCGCAACATCAAGGAGAGCGGCATCATCGGGGGCAAGACGAAGACCATCTATGCCATTGCGCCCAACGGCACGTGGAACAACAACAACCCGTATAACGGCCTGGGGGGCTCGCCCTGGGCCACGTCGAACGTGCTGGCCAAGGTGTCGGGCATCACGAAGACGAACGCCTCGGTCTATCGCGAGGCGCGCCCGGGCCATGGCTACTGCGCCAAGCTGGTGACGCACGAGGAGCGCTGCGTGGTGCTGGGCGTGGTGAACATCAAGGTGCTGGCGGCGGGCTCGGTGTTTCTGGGCCGCACGCTCGAGCCCATCACGGGCACGAAAAACCCCATGGGCAAGCTCGATGCGGGCGTGCGCTTTACGAAGCGGCCCACGGCTGTGATGTTCGACTACAAAGTGAAGCTCTCGGGCAAGGCCAACCGCGTGCGCCAGACGGGCTTCGGACGGGTGAAGACGGTGGCCGGGAAGGATCTGGCCGACTGCATCCTCTATCTGCAAAAGCGCTGGGAAGACAAGGACGGCAACATCTATGCCAAGCGCATCGGCACCATGGTGAAACGCTTCGACCGCAACACGGGATGGGTGAACAACGCCTCGTTTGCCATCCATTATGGCGACATCACGAAGCAGCCCTTCTATCGCAGCTACATGGGGCTCACCACGGGCGACGTCGTGAAGTATGCCCGCAACAGCCGGGGCAAGATGGTGCCCGTGCACGAAGTGGGGTGGGGCAGCGCCACCGACACGCCCACGCACCTGGTCTTGCAGTTCGACTCGAGCCACGGCGGGGCATACGTGGGCAGCGTGGGCAACACGCTGTGGATCGACAACGTCCGTCTGGTGTATTGATTTAGGCAGTTTCACGCCCTGCCGGCTTCCGCATTTGCGGCCGGCATTTTGCACGCAAGAAGAAAAAGATTTATCTTTGCAGGGCTTTAATGCTTAAAAAGAGTTAGCTAAGACTGAATATGAGAAGCAAACAACAGGTCCCAGACTTCGTTTTTGAGGCAAGCTGGGAGGTTTGTAACAAGGTGGGCGGCATATATACGGTGCTCTCGTCGCGGGCAAAGACGTTGCAGGCCGTGTGGGGCGACCGGCTGTGTTTCGTCGGGCCCGACATGCACCCCAACGCGCCGAACCCCGTTTTTGAAGAGCAGCCGGAGCTCTGCACTGCCTGGCGCGAGGCCGCCGCTGCCGGCGGGCTCAAGGTGCGCATCGGCCGCTGGCTGGTGCCGGGACGCCCGGTGGCCGTGCTGGTGGACTATGCGCCTTTCTTTGAAAAAAAGAACGACATCTATGCAGCCGCGTGGCGCGATTATGGCGTCGACTCGCTGCATGCTTACGGCGATTACGACGAGGCGTCGATGTTTTCGTATGCCGCCGGGCGCTTTGCCGAGCTGGTGTGCCGCCGGTGCATTGGCGAGGGGGCGCGCGTGGTGTATCAGGCGCACGAATGGATGACCGGGCTCGGCATGCTTTACCTGAAAAGGCAGCTGCCGTGGGTGGCCACCATCTTTACCACGCATGCCACGAGCATCGGGCGTTCCATCACGAGCAACAACAAGCAGCTGTATGCCTATTTCGAGGGATACGACGGCGACCAGATGGCGCGCGAGCTGAACATGGAGGCGAAACACAGCATCGAAAAGCAATCGGCCGTGCATGCCGACTGCTTTACGACCGTGAGCCGCTTTACCGACAGAGAGTGTCGCCAGCTCCTGACGAAGGGGGCCGACGTGGTGCTGCCCAACGGCTTTGAGCCCGACTTCGTGCCCAAAGGAGCGGCTTTCACGGCCCGGCGCAAGGCGGCAAAGCAGAAAATACGCCAGGTGGTGGCCTGCCTCACGGGCACCATGCCCGAGGACGACGCGCTCATCGTGTCGACCAGCGGGCGCAACGATTTCCGCTGCAAGGGCTTCGACGTCTTCCTTGAAGCCATGGCCCGGCTGAAGGCGCGCAAGCCCGGGCGCCGGGTGGTGGCCCTCATCGAGGTGCCATGCTGGACGAAGGGGCCGCGCCACGACCTCATGGAGCGCCTCTCGGCCCCGGCGGCCTTGCAGCAGACGCCCCTGCACAGCCCCATCATTACGCACGAGCTGTACGACACGAACGAAAACCGCATCTTAAACATGATGAAGCAGCTCTCGTTTGAAAACCGCCCGGACGACAGGGTGACGCTCGTGCTCGTGCCGTGCTACTTGGAGGGGCACGACGGCATTTTCAATCTGCCCTATTACGACATGCTCATCGGGAGCGACTTGTGCATCTACCCCTCTTATTATGAGCCGTGGGGCTACACGCCGCTCGAAAGCTGTGCTTTCAAAACGCCCTGCGTCACAACGGATCTCTCGGGCTTCGGGCAATGGGTCGACGAGGTGCTGGGCCACAGCGGCGGGCTCGCCGACGGCGTGGCCGTGCTGCACCGTACGGATGCCAACTATTTTGAAACGGCAGACGCCATCGTACGCACCGTTGAGGAAAGGCTGGCCATGACTCCGCGCGAGGCAAGCGAGGTGGGGCGCAATGCGGCTGCCCTTGCCGCCAAGGCGCAATGGAAACACTTCATCAAATATTATTATGAGGCTTACGACTATGCGCTCAGCCATAGGACGGCCGATGGAAAACAGAACATTCACAAATAAAACGATAACCGAAAAATGAAAGTGAAAGTCAACAATGCCAACGAGCCTATGTGGAAGACCGTCACGGTGAAGACGCATCTCCCCGAGGCTTTAAAGAAACTGGACGAACTGGCTCACAACCTGTGGTGGACGTGGAACGTCGAGGGTCTCGACCTGTTCCGCAGCCTCGACAAGGAGCTGTTTAAAAAGGTGGAGCAAAACCCCATCGAGCTACTCAGCCGCCTGAGCTATGAACGCCTGACGGAGCTCTCGCAAGACCCCGAGCTCATCGCGCGCATGGACAAGGTGTATGCCAACTTCCGTAAATACATGGACGTCAAGCCCGACTCCAAGCGCCCCTCCGTGGCTTATTTCTGCATGGAGTATGGCCTGAACCATATTCTTAAAATATATTCGGGCGGTCTGGGCATCCTGGCCGGCGACTACCTGAAAGAGGCGTCCGACAGCAATGTGGACCTCTGTGCCGTCGGTTTCCTGTATCGCTACGGCTATTTTACGCAGACGCTTTCGATGGACGGCCAGCAGATTGCCAACTACGAGCCGCAGGATTTCGACCACCTTCCCATCGAGCGCGTGCTCGACGAAAACGGGGCCCAGGTGATCGTTGACGTTCCCTTCCCCAACTATCAGGTGCACGCTGCCGTATGGCGCGTCAACGTGGGCCGCATCGCGCTCTACCTGCTCGACACCGACACCCCGATGAACTCGGAATATGACCGCACCATCACCCACACGCTCTACGGCGGCGACTGGGAAAACCGCCTGAAGCAGGAGTATCTGCTGGGCATCGGTGGTATGCTCATGCTTCACAAGCTGGGCATCAAGAAAGACATCTACCACTGCAACGAAGGTCACGCCGCGCTTTGCAACGTGCAGCGCCTGGTCGACTACGTGGAGGGCGGGCTCAACTTTGACGAGGCGCTCGAGCTGGTTCGTGCTTCTTCGCTCTATACCGTCCACACGCCCGTGCCGGCCGGTCACGACTATTTCGACGAGTCGCTCTTTGGCAAGTACATGGGCTCCTTCCCCGGCCGCCTCGGCATTTCGTGGGACGACTTTATGGGCCTCGGCCGCACCAACGCCAACGACCATGGCGAGAAGTTCTGCATGTCGACGTTCCTCTGCAAAACCTGTCAGGAGGTCAACGGCGTGAGCTGGCTGCACGGCAAAGTGAGCCAGAACATGTTCAACGACATCTGGAAGGGCTATTTCCCCGAGGAGAGCCATGTGGGCTACGTTACGAACGGCGTACACTTTCCGACGTGGAGTGCAAAAGAGTGGAAGGCCATTTATAACAAGTACTTCGACAAGACTTTCATGGCCGATCAGAGCAATGAAAAAATCTGGGAAAAGATCTACGAAGTGCCTGACGAGGAAATATGGGCCACCCGCCTTAAGCTGAAGACGAAACTCGTTGAGTATATCCGCGGCCGCTTCCGCGAAACGTGGCTGAAAAACCAGGGCGACCCCTCGCGCGTGGTTTCGCTGCTCGACAAAATCAACCCCAACGCTCTGCTCATCGGCTTTGCCCGCCGCTTTGCCACTTATAAGCGTGCCCACTTGCTTTTCACCGACTTGGAGCGCCTTTCTAAGATTGTGAACAACCCCGACTACCCCGTGCAGTTCCTTTTCGCCGGTAAGGCTCACCCCGCCGACGGTGCCGGTCAGGGACTCATCAAGCGCATCTTCGAAATATCGCAGCGCCCTGAGTTTATCGGAAAAATCCTCTTCCTCGAAAACTACGACATGCAGCTGGCACGCCGCCTGGTGTCGGGCGTCGACATCTGGATGAACACGCCGACCCGCCCGTTGGAGGCTTCCGGTACGTCGGGCGAGAAGGCCCTGATGAACGGCGTTGTCAACCTCTCGGTGCTCGACGGCTGGTGGTACGAGGGCTACCGCGAAGGAGCCGGCTGGGCCCTGACCGACAAGCGCACTTACCAGAACCAGGAGTACCAGGACAAGTTGGACGCATCGACTATCTACTCTCTGCTCGAGCAAGAAATCATCCCCATGTACTATGCCCGCAACCGGAAGGGATATAGCGACTTGTGGGTCAAGACGGTGAAAAACTCCATCGCCCAGATTGCTCCCCATTACACGATGAAGCGCCAGCTGGACGACTATTTCGACAAGTTCTACAACAAGGAGGCTGCCCGCTTCAAGCTGCTTTCGGCCAACAACAACCAGAAGGCAAAGGAAATTGCCGCATGGAAGGAACTCGTGGCCGAGCGCTGGGACTCTATCCGCGTCGTTTCGTCCGAACGCAGCGAGAACCTGCTCAATGGCACGCTGACGAGCGGCAAGGAGTTTTCCGTGACACACGTTGTCGACGAGCAGGGGCTCGAAGACGCCATCGGCATCGATCTGGTCGTTTTGGCCAAGACCAACGACGGTCGCGAGAAGATTTACCAGGTTTTCCCCATGAACGTTGTGAAGCACGAGGGAAATCTCTATACCTTCCAGCTCACCGCCAGCATGGACCTGGCAGGTTCGTTCAGCGTGGCATACAGAATGTACCCGAAGAACGCTGCTCTGCCCTATAAGCAGGACTTCTGCTACGTTCGCTGGTTTCTCTAACCGGTGAGGCCGGCAGCAGCAAGCCACCGGCCGAAGCCTGAAATCGAGTCCCGGTGTGGGAATTTTCTCATACCGGGACTTTTTTTGTGCCAATAAAACGATAAATCATGGATCTACAACAAACATTGCGGCATGTTGGCGCCGAAAGCCTCACACCCATGCAGCAGGAAGCCTATGCCCGCGGCCTGCACGGCGAGAGCTTCGTCCTGCTTTCGCCCACAGGTTCTGGAAAAACGCTGGCCTACCTGCTTGCGCTCTGTGGACGCTGCAACGCTGCCGCCGACGCATTGCAGGCCGTCGTCGTCGTTCCCTCGCGCGAACTGGCAGCACAGAGCGAAGCCTATTTCCGACGCATGAAGGTGCCTTTGCGCTCGTTTTGCTGCCACGGCGGCCGCCCCGCCATGGACGAGCACAGAAAGCTGCGCGAAATAGGCCCGCAAATTCTTTTTGCCACGCCCGGCCGTCTGCTCGATCATCTGGGAAAAGGCAACATCGGCCCCCGAAGCGTGCGTATGCTGGTGATAGACGAGTTCGACAAGTGTCTCGAACTGGGTTTCCGCGACGAAATGGCGCAAGTGGCTGCCGCCCTGCCGCACGTCGGGCAAATCGTCCTCACCTCGGCCACCGACGCGGCCGACATCCCCGCCTTCATCCGCTCTGTTGCCCCGTCGGCAGCCGCCAGTTTCGGGCGCATCGACTTCCTCTCGCAGACGGAGGCCGTCGGACGGCGCATCCGCTTCTCTGTCGTGCCGTCGCCCAAAAAAGACAAGCTCGAAACGCTGGCCCGCCTGCTTTCGGCCATCGGCAGCGGGCAGACCATCGTTTTTGTGGCCCACCGCGAGTCGGCCGAGCGCGTGGGGGGCTATTTGAAGAAGGCCGGCTTCAGCGCCGAGGTGTATCATGGCGGCATGGAGCAGGAGCACCGCGAGCGGGCGCTCTACAAGTTCCGAAGCGGAGCTGCCGCCGTGCTCGTGGCCACCGACCTTGCTGCCCGGGGGCTCGACATCCCCGAAGTGGGGGCCGTTGTCCACTATCACCTGCCTCTCGACGAAGCCGCCTTTCTCCACCGCAGCGGACGCACAGCCCGCTGGCAAGCCCTTGGTGCCGTCTACCTCATCATCGGCCCCGACGAAGCCGCGCCGCCCTATATGCCCGCAGAAACGACGGTCTGCGACGTGGCCGGGCAGAGCATCCAGCCTGCTCAGCCCGCCTGGCGGCCGCTCTACATCGGTCGTGGCCGGCGCGACAAGCTCTCCAAAGCCGATATCGTTGGCTTTCTTTGTAAAAAGGGCGACCTCCGGGCCGACCAGGTGGGGCGCATCGACGTTTTCGCCCGCCACGCTTATGCTGCCGTGGAGCGCGGCTGCACGAAAGCGCTGTTGCAGGCCATTGCCGGCGAGAAGATTAAGGGCATGAAAACGCTCATCGAGGAGATGAAGCGATAGGCTGTCGCTCTGTTCGCCCGGGCACGCGTTGATATTTTGCCGGGAAGCTGTGGCTGTATGCTGCGTTGTAAATGTCACAACAAGGCTGCATATGGCCGCGGCTTCCCGGCTTATTTTTTCGTATTGCCGCCTACCGCTCCTTGGCTCTCTGCCGGCGGTAGTGAAGCGGGAACAAGCAAAGGCAGCCTCCTCCTTCCGTGCGTTAACAGGCATTTTGCTGCGTGCCCTTTCGCAGTTTCTGCCTATCTTTGTTTCACGAAGATGGGATGCGGTTCGGGCAAGGCGAGGAAAAAGCGGGTTTTTCCTTGCCTTCCCTCTCACCTTTCACTATTTTTGTTTCACGAAAATAGGATGCGGTTCGGGCAAGACAAGAAAAAGCAAGCTTTTCCTTGCTTTGCCTCTCACCTTTCGCTATCTTTGCCAACCGACTGAAATTTTATGAACGAATATCCGACAACCAACGGTGAGGCCGGCGACATGACCGGCCGGCAGGAAGAAGAGATTGTGGACGAGTTTCCCATGGCCGTGCTCGACGGCATACGGCGCGCGGCGGGAGGCGAACTGACGCCGGAGGCCATGCAGCGCCTCACGGCAGATGAGATTACGCTGTGGGGATATGCCATCCTGAGAGAAGAGGTGATGGACGGCGGCTTTGTGCAGCTCATCCACAACGGCTATGGGCCGTTCTTTTTCTTCAACCCTTTTGCCAAGGCCATGCGCCTTTTGGGCATCGACGAGCTGGCACGCTTGATGAAAAAGGCCGGAACGCTTTTCAGAAAGTATCGGGAACCGCTTACCCGGGAATGTACCGACGAGGAGTTCATGGCTTTGTTCGAGCAATATCCCGAGTTTGACGACCTGGACGACGCCTTCGTAGAGCAGGAAGAGGACTTTACGAGGCTCGTGGCCCGTTACGTCGAGGAGCATCCCGACAGCTTCCCGCGCCATGAATGAAAGGTGGAGGAAGTGATGGGTAACCGTTTGTGACAAAGCGAAAAAAGAAAATGAAACAACCGAAAATAAACATCAAGAACCGGCGGGCCGAGTTCGACTACCTTGTCATCGACCGTTACACGGCAGGCCTCGTGCTCACCGGTACGGAAATAAAAAGCATACGGGCCGGAAAGGCCGGGCTGGCCGACACGTTCTGTTATATCTTCAACGGAGAGGTGTGGGTCAAGAACATGTATGTGGCCGAATACACCTTTGGCCGGCACAACAACCATGCAACGCGCCGCGACCGCAAGCTTCTGCTGAACAAAAAGGAAATAAAGCAGCTGCAAAACGAAACCAAATCGCCCGGCTTCACCATTGTGCCGCTCCGCCTCTTTATTAACGAAGGCGGCCTGGCTAAGCTAGAGATTGGGCTCTGCCGAGGCAAAAAGGAGTTCGACAAGCGCGCCTCTCTCAAAGAAAAAGCCGACCGCCGGGAGATGGAACGCTACATCAAGAACCATTGATACGGAATGAATAAAGCTCTTAACCGATTGATTTCCGTGCAGAAACAACATTTTATGCGAGCTTTGCTCCGTGTGGCCGTGCTGCTTGCTGCTTTCTTCGCGTTTCCGTCTGTGGCGCCGGCTTCGGGCTTTGTCCGCGTGGCCGAGCAGCACTTTCTGAAAGACGGAAAGCCTTACTCTTTCCTCGGGGCCGACCTGTGGTATGCCCCGTCGCTGGCATGCGACAGCGTTGAGGGCGGCCGGGAGCGGTTGGTGCGCGAGCTCAACCGCCTGGACAGCCTGGGCGTAGGGCTGGTGAGCTTTCCCGCACAGGCGCTTGGCGACAGTTTGCAGCCGTTGCCGTTTGTGCGTACCCTCGGAGGCATCGATTTTGTGCTGAAGGAGCTCGCAAGCCGCAACATGCTGGCCGTCATCGACCTGCCTTGGGCGTGGCCCGAAGGAGAGCCGTTCGCCGCTCGGGCCGACAGCCTGCTCCACCACCGGAACACGCTGACCGGGCGCCGCTATGCCAACGAGCCGGCCATTATGGCCTGGCACGTAGGCCCGCAAACGGCGCTCCCCCCCGCAGGCAATGCCCCCGCCGCTGCCACGGTGGAACGGGCAAGGGTGTTGAAAAGGCTGGATGCCAACCACCTGGTCATGGCCGGTGGAGCCGGCCTGAAGGCCTATGGCGACGACGCGGCAGCCTATGCCCGGCTGGCCAACAGCCCCGTGGTGGATTGCCTCAGCCTGCAACTGTGCCCGGCCGAGTGGAACTGGGTGGCGCGGAGCCGCGTGGCCGAAGACCTCTCGTTTGCCTATCTGAGGAGCGACGAATACATCGAGAAGCACAGCCGTTTGGCGTTCAAATCGGCCAAGCCGGTTGTCATCACAGCGTTCAGCTATCCGCGCAAGGGCTTTTTCACCACGCCCGGCACGAGGGTCGACAGCCGCGATGCCTATTATGGCTACGTCCTCAGCCAGCTGCTTGCCGGCAGGCGCGGCGATGGCCCCGTAAGCGGAGCCATATTCCGCGGATGGGGCGGCGAGGCCCTTCCCGACACTGCAAATATGCAACGGCCCGCTACGCTGCTGGCCGAAAAGCCCGGCGAGGAGCGCGGTACGTTCTCGGTATATGCTTCCGATGCCTCGACGCTGTCGTTCATAGCCGAAGCGTGCCGGCAGTTGCAGCCGTAAGCCGACGTATATGTTAAATCAGCCGCCATGCGCACAAGGTTTCTTTGTTTTTTGCTGGCTTTTCTTCTCGTCGTCCCCGCAGCCTGCGGGCAGAGCCGGGCGCGCGTGAGGAAGTCGACGGACGTACTGATGTTTGTGCCGGTGGCAGCCGGCTTTGCCACGACGCTGGCGCTGAAAGACTATGACGGCTTGAAGCAGCTGGCCCTTGGTGGCAGCACGGCGCTGGCCGCCTCGTATCTGCTCGAACTCTGCATCAAGAAAGACCGCCCCGACGGTGACGGCCATCATGCCTTTCCGTCGACACATACCGTCGTAGCCTTCCAAGGGGCAGCTTTCATACAGCGGCGTTACGGCTGGCAATATGGCATACCGGCCTATTTGCTGGCCGGGTATGTGGGGTGGGGGCGCATATACGCCCGGCGCCACGACATATGGGACGTGCTGGCAGGCGCCGCAATAGGCGTGGCGGGAAGCTACATCTTTACCCGCCCGCTGGCCCGCGACGTAAATCTTTCGCTCGTTCCGGCCACGTTCGGCACGTCGCATGTGGGCTTTCACGCCTCGCTGCGTTTCTGAGCGGCGACGGAGCCCCGCTGCCCCGCAAGCCTTGACGCCCCTTCGGCCGGTTGTATACGTTTTTTTTCGTACCTTTGCGCACCAAATCATCCGCAGCAGCAATATGGAAAGAGTAAAAGTCAGGGACAAGGAGTTCACGATATCCATTTCCGAAGAGAAAATCCGCGAGCGCGTCCGCGCTGTTGCGGCCGCCATCAGCCGCGATTTCGAGGGACGCAAGCCCATATTCCTCGCCGTGTTGAACGGCTCGTTTGTCTTTGCCGCCGATTTGCTACGCGGCGTGAGCATCCCGTGCGAGGTGGCTTTTGTCCGCCTGTCGTCATACAGCGGAACGTCGTCAACGGGCAACGTACGTCAGTTGCTCGGGCTCGACGTGTCGTTGAAGGGGCGCCCGGTCGTCGTGGTCGAGGACATCGTCGATTCGGGGCTCACCATGCAGGAACTGCTCAACATACTCCGCAAGCAGGAACCCGAGGAAATACGCATTGCATCACTGCTGGTCAAGCCCGACAACCTGCAAGTGCCGCTCAGCATCGATTACCGTTGCTTCGACATCCCGAGCGACTTCATCGTCGGCTACGGGCTCGATTACGACGGCGAGGGGCGCAACCTGCCCTGCATTTATACGGTCGTAGACGATTGACGGCTGTTGCCCTGTGGGGATTAAAGCCCCTTTAAGACACATCATTCACCACAAAACCATAATCAACCAATATACAGTTAGGATGAAAAATATCGTAATATTCGGCGCACCCGGCTCCGGCAAGGGAACGCAGAGCGCCCTGCTCGTGGAAAAATATGGATTCAAGCATATATCGACGGGCGACGTGTTGCGCAATGAAATTGCCGGCGGCAGCGAGCTGGGCAAAACGGCCCGCACCTACATCGACGACGGAAAGCTCATTCCCGACGAGCTGATGATTGAAATACTGGCCTCGGTCTACGACGGCCTCGGGCAGACCGAGGGAGTTATCTTCGACGGATTTCCCCGCACCATCCCGCAGGCAGAAGCTTTGAAGGAGATGCTTGCAAAACGCGGCGGACAGGTGGATGCCATGCTCGAGCTCGACGTGCCTGAAGCCATGCTCGTGGAGCGCCTCGTGGAGCGCGGAAAAACGTCGGGCCGTGCCGACGACAACGAAGCCACCATACGCAAGCGCCTCGACGTCTACACCCGGCAGACGGCTCCGCTCATCGACTGGTACGAGCACGAAGGCAAACGCCACGCCGTGAAGGGCTACGGCTCGTTGGAGGAAATCAACGCAGCCCTCTGCGCCGTTATCGACGCCCTCTGATCTCATTTTAACGGGGCATGCAAACGGGCATGCCCCTTCATTTTATTTTTATAAGATTATGCCCGAAAGCAATTTTGTCGACTACGTAAAGATACATTGCCGCTCCGGCAAGGGCGGACGCGGTTCGGCCCATCTCCACCGCGCCAAGTATCAGCCCAAGGGCGGCCCCGACGGCGGCGACGGCGGCCGTGGCGGCAACGTATATCTGCGTGGCAACCGCAACTACTGGACGCTCCTTCACCTGCGCTACGAGCGGCACGTTTTTGCCGGCGACGGAGGCGCGGGCTCAAAGGCCCGCTCGCACGGCTACGACGGCGACGACAAATATATTGACGTCCCCTGCGGCACGGTGGCCTACGACGCCGAAACCGGCCGCTACCTTTGCGACGTAACCGACGACGGGCAGGTTGTCCTGCTGCTTAAAGGCGGCCGGGGCGGCTTGGGCAACTGGCAGTTTCGCACGGCAACGCGGCAGACGCCGCGCTTCGCACAACCGGGCGAACCGGGCGAGGAGCGGACGGTCGTGCTCGAGCTGAAACTCCTGGCCGACGTGGGCCTCGTGGGCTTTCCCAACGCGGGCAAGTCGACACTGCTGTCTGCGCTCTCGTCGGCCCGTCCGAAGATAGCCGATTATCCTTTTACAACGCTCGAACCGAGCCTTGGCATCGTTTCGCACCGCGAGGGACGTTCCTTCGTTATGGCCGACATTCCCGGCATCATCGAGGGAGCCAGCGAGGGCCGCGGGCTGGGGCTCCGCTTTCTCAGGCATATAGAGCGCAACTCGTTGTTGCTCTTCATGATACCGGGCGATACGCCCGACATCGGGAAAGAATATGACGTGCTGCTGAGCGAACTGCAAAAATACAATGCCGCGCTTTTGAGCAAGCAGCGCGTGCTGGCCGTGACGAAGTGCGACCTGCTGGACGAAGAGCTCATGGCCCTGCTTCGCACCACGCTTCCGGCCGATTTGCCGACGGTGTTTATCTCCTCGGTGACCGGGGCCGGGCTGACGGAGCTGAAAGACCTGCTTTGGGCGGAGCTCAACAGCGAAAGCAACAAGTTGCAGGCCATCACCGAAGGGGGGAGCCTCGTTCACCGCGATTACGACAGCGGAAAGCTGGCCGGCGATTTTGCCAACTGGGACGAAGCCGACGGCGAACCCTCAGATGACGATACGATCGAAGAGTACGATTTCGAGTTTCTCGACGACGACCGCTCCTGACCCTGTGCTCCGGTCTTGTCGCCGCAGCCTCCTGCGGCCGGTTTTAGCGTGTTCAGCCAGCCGCCGAAATCGGAACGCAACACGCGGATTTTAGTATGGAAAACATGTTTCATGAAATAGAGCAAAGTGGAATATGGATAATGGCGTGCTGATTTATAAGGCTTCCGCCGGATCCGGGAAGACATTCACGCTGGCGGTCGAATACGTGGCGACGGCTTTGGGGGGAGAGCCCGGTGCGTGGGAGCGCATTCTGGCCGTTACCTTCACCAATAAGGCCACGGCAGAGATGAAAGGGCGCATTTTGGAGCGCCTTTTCGACGTTTGGCAGGGTTACGAGGAGGACGACGGCTTTCTGGCTGCCGTTATGAAGCGTCTTCCCCGTTTGTCCGAGCACGAAGTGAGAGAGCGGGCCGGCGTTGCGTTGCGTGCCATTGTACACGATTACGATTCGTTCCGCGTAGAAACCATTGACGCCTTTTTTCAATCGTTGTTGACCAATTTGGCGCGCGAGTTGGGGCTTTCAGCCCGTTTCCGCGTCGACATAGACGATCGTCGTGCCATCGAAGAAACCGTTGACGAGGTGATGGGCACGTTGGGACGCCGGCCGGAAATGCTCGCGTGGACGCTCGATTATGTGATGGAGCGCATCGAGGACAACAGCAAGTGGGACATTCGGCGCGAACTGAAAGATTTTGCCCGCAACCTGACGCGCGAAATTTACTTGCTCAACGAGCAGCGCCTTCGCAGCGCGTTGAACGACGTCGAGCCGTTGAAAAGGGAGTTGCGCTCCCTTGAAGCTGCCGAGAAAAAGAGAGTGGGAGAGAGTGCCCGGAGGTTATACGAGAAAATAGCGGGCACCACCGATGGCTTCGCCCGCTGGAAGGGCGGTAACCACTTGGAAAAACATTTGCAAAACCTGATAAAAGGAAATCTCGACCCACAACCGACGGCCACCAATATGGCAGAAATCAGTGACGTCTCGGCTGTGTGGATGCGTAAGACCGATATAAAGCGCCACCCCGAATGGCTGGCAGAGGCAGCCGCGCTGCAACAGCTTTTGCAGGCAACAGAAACCATGCGCGAGGAAGTGGAACGGACGGCCAACAGCTGTTTTCTCACGACCTACTATTTAAACCCTCTTCGTCTCCTTGATGAGCTCGGCAAGGAGCTGGATGTCCTCAACGAAGAGAACAACCGCATCATGCTGGCCAAAACTCCCCTGCTTTTCCGCCAAATGGTGGAAGACAGCGACGCTCCTTTCGTTTTTGAAAAGGCTGGAATGCAGTTTCAGCACGTCATGATAGACGAGTTTCAAGACACCTCCACCATGCAGTGGGCCAACTTCAAGAAGCTTCTCCTCGAAAACCTCTCCTCAGGTGGGAGCTGCATGCTCGTGGGCGACGTGAAGCAGGGAATATACCGCTTTCGGGGCGGCGATTGGAACATTCTGCACGGCATAAGAAGCGAGTTCCAACAGAGCCGGCTGGGAAGCCGCATGAATATCGTGCGGCTGGACACCAATTATCGGAGCGACGAAACGGTGGTGGCGTTTAATAACCATTTTTTCCAGCGTGCGGCGCAAGAGCTCGACCGTTTGGGCGAAAACCGGCTGGCTGAACTTTACAGCGACGTCTCGCAACAAGTGGCTCCCGGCAAAAGCGGCAGCGGGTATGTGAGGGTCTGCATTCTCCCGAAGCCCGACCGCGAAAACCGGGAGACGTCGGACGAAAGCATACTCACCGATATGGGAGCGCAGATCACGGCCCTTCACGACGGGGGGCTCCCTTATAGCGATATTGCGCTTTTATTGCGCAAGAGGGCCGATGCTGAAAAGGTTATCACCTGTTTCTCCCGTTCTTTCCCGCACATTCCGCTGATTTCAGAGGAAGCCTTTCTCCTTTCTTCCTCAATGGGAGTCAACATGCTCGTCAGTGCTTTGCGCTATATGGCCGACGCGACCAACACCATCGCACTTACCTATTTGCGCGAGCGCTACATAAAGTATGCCCAGGCGGACAAACTGCTCGATGCCCTCATGATGCATCTGCCCGACTTGGTGCAACTGCCGCTATACGAGTTGATAGAAAAACTTATAACGCTGTTGGGGCTGGACCACCTGCCGGAAGAAAGTGCTTACCTCTTTGCATTTCTCGATGGAGTAGTCGGATTTTTGGAGGAAAACCCTTCGGACCTTTCCCTCTTCCTGGAATACTGGGAGGAACGGATGTCGCAAACCGCTATATCCCAAACTAGCGGCGTCGACGGCGTTCGTCTGGTGACGATACACAAGTCTAAGGGGCTTGCCTTCCACACGGTGATGATTCCCTTTTGCGAATGGAGCATTGAGCGCGACCGTGCCGACGCGATGCTTTGGTGCGAGCCGTCGGAAGCGCCCTACAACAAAATTCCGCTTGTTCCCGTTCCGGGGCGTTACGGTCAGAAATTGCAGAATTCGGTATACGGGGCCGACTATGAGTGGGAACACTTGCAGCGGCGCATAGAAAATCTGAATTTGCTTTACGTGGCCTTTACCCGGCCCAAGAAAAACCTGTATGTATGGGCACGGGGCGAGCAGGGGCTGACGCGTGTTTCCAGTATGGGCGACCTTTTGTCGACGGTGCTTTTCAATGAAAACGACAACGAGCGGGTTTTCGAGGCCGGCACGCCCGTCGCAGGAGCCCGACGGAAGCCCGATGCCGCCATGCAGGCAAGCAACCCCTTGCGGTTTACCGAAACAGATTGCCCCGTGGCTTTTCAGACATTCAAGGCACACGTAAGTTTCAGGCAGTCGAACAATGCCGCCCGTTTTCTCGCAAGCGAAGATGCCGATACTCCCCATAGCAGGCAGCAGGAATACATTGACCGCGGAAAAGTCCTGCACAACCTGTTTTCATCCATCCGAACGGCGGCCGACGTCGACGCCGCCATCGAGCAGGCCCGCTCCGCCGGCGTTTTGGCCGACGACAAGGAATATGCCTCGCTGCGCCGGCTGATACGCGAGCGCATCTCGCTGCCGCAAGTGGCCGGCTGGTTCGACGGCAGCTGGGAGCTTTTCAACGAATGCAGCATCCTGTCGCGCGGCGCCGACGGCCGGCTGCTCGTTAGGCGCCCCGACCGCGTGATGGTCAGGCCGGAGGAGACCGTCGTGGTCGATTTTAAGTTTGGTAAGCCCTCGCGCGAGCACGCCGAGCAGGTGGCGAGCTACATGCAGCTGTTGCGGCGGATGGGCCGGCCGGCAGTAAAGGGCTATTTGTGGTATGTGTATAATGGTCAAGTGGTAGAAGTGGAAGAGCAACATGGAGAATAAAACGAACAACGGGGCATGGACGCCCTTTTTAAAGGCTGTTGCCCGCGATTTGCGCAGCAAGCGGGGCAACGATTTGAGCCGGTTGACGGTGGTGTTCCCCAACAAGCGCGCCGGCCTGTTCTTCAACGAGTATCTTGTCGACGAAAAAGAAGAATCTCCCGTATGGGCTCCGAGATATGCCACCATCAGTGAGCTGTTTGCCTCGCTTTCGGCCCTCACCATCGACGACCCCATTGAAACCGTCTGCCGCATTTACAACCTATATGTCGGCCTGACGGGCAGCAGCGAGACGCTCGACTTTTTTTACGGCTGGGGCGAAAAGCTTTTGTCTGACTTCGACGACGTCGACAAGAACATGGCCGACGCCCACGCCCTTTTTCAGAATCTTTCGGAGATTAAAGAGCTCGAAACCACCGACTATCTCACGCCCGAGCAGCGGCAGGCGCTCAGCACCTTCTTCAAGGATTTTTCCGAGACTGACAACTCGCGCATCCGCCGCAGTTTCCTCTCGCTTTGGAACAACATGTACCCTCTTTACCGGTCGCTCAACGAAGAGCTGCTCCGAGAGGGAAAGGCCTATGAAGGCGCGTTGTACCGCGACGTAGTGGACCGCCTGGAACGGGGCGCATTAAAAACTGACGCCGGCGTCGACAGCTACGTTTTTGTTGGCTTCAATGTGCTGGACAAAGTGGAGGAGCGCCTTTTCCGCCATTTGCAGCAAGAGGGAAAAGCCCTTTTCTACTGGGACTATGACCTTTTCTACGCCGGCGCCGGCACGACCTTCGAGGCCGGCATCTTCTTGCGTAAAAATCTTGAAGCGTTCCCCAACGAACTTCCCGCTTCTTTTTTCGACAATCTGTTGAAGGACAAGGAAATTGCCTTCTACTCTGCTGCTACGGACAATATACAGGCACGCTTTGCCACCGCTTGGTTGCGCAGCCACCTCACGCCCGACGCCAAACGGACAGCCATCGTTTTATGCAACGAGACCCTGTTGCTCCCCGTGCTCCATTCGTTGCCGCCCGAGGTGGGTGACGTCAACGTGACCAAGGGCTTTCCGCTTTCGCACACGCCGGCCTTTTCCCTCGTCAGCCGGGAGCTCGATGCCGACGTTTCCTGTGAAAATGCCGACAACGCTTCCTTCTTGGCAGCTCTTGCCGAGCGCATCAAGCAGGCCGCGCTCCGTTTTCAGGACGACAGCCGTGAAAAGTCCGCCGACCCGCTCGTCCGGCAACTCCACACCGAAGCCTTTTTCCAGGCCTACACCGTTGTCAACCGTTTCAGGCAGTTGGTTGACAAGGGCAGTCTGACCGTGGAACGCCTCACCCTGTGCCGGCTGTTGAAGCAGGTGTTGCGCCAAAGCTCACTGCCGTTTCACGGAGAGCCTGCCGTGGGGCTGCAAGTGATGGGCCTGCTCGAAACGCGCAACCTCGATTTCGAAAACCTCTTGCTTCTGTCGGTTAACGAGGGTAATTTGCCCAAGCGAGCCGGGAGCGAGAGCACGTTCATCCCTCCCGTTTTGCGCCGCGAGTTTGGGCTCACCACGCCCCGCAGGCGCACGGCCGTTTATGCCTATTATTTCTACCGCCTTTTGCAGCGGGCGCGCCACGTCAGCATGGTCTATCGCAACGTGGCCGACGACAAGCAGAAGGGCGAGATGTCGCGCTTCATGATGCAGCTACTCGTTGAGACCCGCCTGCCCGTGGCCCATTATGCATTGAGCGCTCCCGTCGGTGTACGCCAAGGGGAGCGCCCCTCCATACCCAAGCCCTCCGATTTGGCTGCCCGCCTACGCGAACTTTCGCCCTCGGCCCTGAACGCTTATCTGCGCTGCCCGCTCGAATTCTACTACCAACGCGTGTTGCGCCTGAAAGAACCGGAGCCTCCTGCCGACGTCATCGAGCCCAACACCTTCGGCACACTGTTTCACCGCGCTGCCGAGTTGCTCTATGCCGAACGGATAGCCACCGGTGGCGGGCTGGTGACGGCTGCTGCCTTGGAGCGCTTCCTCGACGACGGTGGCGACGTCTTTCTGAAACGCTATGTCGACCGCGCCTTTGCCGACGTTCAAGGCTCCCCGGCCGGCACCGAGATAAACGTGGTGGTTGAGCGCGTGCTCATGCGTTATCTGCGCCAGCTGCTGGAATACGACAAAAAGCTGGCCCCGTTCAAAATCGTTTCGACCGAGAAAGAGGTGGCACTTCCCTTCCCCGTCGAATGTGGGGGCCGGCGGGTCGACATTACGCTGAAAGGCACCATCGACCGCCTGGACGAAGTGAATCTGGACGGACTGACGCGCTTACGCATTGTCGACTATAAAACCGGGGGCGAGCCCGAGCGGCCCGTTGGCGCGGGCGAGCTTTTCGTCGTTTCCGAGAAAAGGCCCCATTACGTCTTCCAGACGTTTGTCTACTCGCTCATCATGGCTGCCCAAACCAGTCTGCCCATCGTTCCCTCCCTCTTTTTTGTGCACAAGTCGGCCGGCGACGGCTACGACCCCCGCATCTTTATGGGCGAGCGCATGAAGAAGCAGCCCGTCCTCTGCTTTCAGGACTATGCCGCCTTCTTCGAGGAACGGCTGAGGCAGTTGATAGCCGAGATACTCGACCCCAGCCGCCCCTTTGAGCCGACGCCGGTGACGGCCTTCTGCAAAAACTGCCGCTTCCGCAACCTTTGTCTTTGTTAGTTGGAAATTGATAATCGTCAGTTCTCCATTGCCAGTAGAAACGTCCATTGTTAATTGAATATTGTATGAGCAAGCTGCCAAACCTTAAAGAGCTCGTGCTGCGAGATACGCCCTTTGCCGAACTCATGAACAAGCGAATCTACAATGTGCTGTTGATAGCCACCAAGTATGACGCCTTCATGCTCGAAGACGACGGCCGCGTAGACGAGCAGGTCTTCAACGAATACACCGCCCTCAGCCTGCGCTATCCGCCCCGCTTCACGCAGGTCACCACCGAGGAGGAAGCGCTGCGCGAGCTCGCCGACCGCAATTTTGAGCTCATCATCGTCATGCCCAACATGGACAACCGCGACATCTTCTCGGCGGCCAAGGAGATCAAGCGCCAGTATCCGCAGATACCCATCGTCGTGCTCACGCCCTTCTCGCGCGAGGTGAGCAAGCGCTTTGCGCAGGAAGATCTCTCCTCCATCGATTACGTTTTCTCCTGGCTGGGCAACTGCGAGCTCCTGCTGGCCATCATCAAGCTCATCGAGGACAAGCTCAACGCCCCCGACGACACGGCCTCGGTGGGCGTTCAAATCATTCTTTTGGTCGAGGACTCCGTGCGTTTCTATTCCTCTGCGCTGCCGCATCTCTTCCATTTTGTGTTAGAGCAGAGTCAGGAATTTTCCAAGGAGGCGCTCAACGACCACTTGAAAACCTTGCGCATGCGCGGACGCCCCAAGATAATGCTGGCCCGCACCTACGAGGAAGCGCTGGCCATCTACCGGCAATATGCCGAAAACATCCTGGGCGTCGTTTCCGACATGAGCTTCATGCGTGATGGCGAAAAAGACCCCTATGCCGGCTACCGGCTGGGGCGCTACATTCTTGAAAATGACCCGCAGGTGCCGTTCATCCTCGAATCGAGCGAGCAGGCCAACGTTTCCTACGCCGAAAAACTCGGCGTGCCTTTCCTGAGCAAAAACTCGAAGACTTATCCGCAGGACTTGCGGCGGCAGGTTATGGAGCACTTCGGCTTCGGCGACTTTGTCATCATCGATCCCGACACGAAGCAGGAAATCATGCGCATCCGCAACTTGAAGGATTTGCAGAAAAAGGTGTTCCAAATTCCCGACAAGTCCCTGCGCTACCACCTGTCGCACAACCATTTCTCGCGCTTCTTCTTCTCGCGCGCCATGTTCCCCCCTGCTGTCATTTTGAAGAAAGTCGACGTGCTCGACTACGAACACATGGACGAGGCCCGGCAGCTCATTTTCAACCTCATCGTGCGCTATCGCCGTATGAAGAACGCCGGCGTCGTGGCCATCTACCAGAAAGAGCGTTTCGACGAGTACAGCAACTTCGCCCGCATCGGCAACGGCTCGCTTGGCGGCAAGGGGCGTGGCCTTGCCTTCATGGGCACGATGGTCAAGCGCTACCCGACGCTCTCGCACGAGGGCTTTTCGGTGGACATTCCCAAGACGGTTGTCATCTGCACCGACATTTTCGACGAATTCATGGAGACGAACAATCTCTACCCGATTGCGCTGAGCGACGCTTCCGACGAGGAAATTCTTTCTGCCTTTGAGAAGGCCACCTTGCCGCAGCGTGTGCTCGACGACCTCATGGCGCTTTTCGAGGTGGTGCACAACCCCATTGCCGTGCGCTCTTCCAGCCTTTTGGAAGACTCCCACTACCAGCCTTTTGCCGGCGTCTACTCCACCTACATGATACCCCGTGCCGACGAGCGCGAACGCATGCTCGTTCTCCTGCGCAGCGCCATCAAGGCCGTCTACGCCTCGGTGTTCTACCGCGGCAGCAAATCGTACCTTACGGCCACGCAAAACCTCATCGATCAGGAGAAAATGGCCATTGTCTTGCAAGAAGTGGTCGGCACGGCGCATAATAACCATTTCTATCCGACGCTTTCGGGCGTGGCCCGCTCGCTCAATTTCTATCCCATCGGAAGCGAAACGGCCGACGACGGCATCGCACAGGTTGCTCTGGGACTTGGCAAATATATCGTCGACGGCGGCACCACGCTGCGCTTCTCGCCACGCCATCCTCACCACATCCTGCAACTCGGAACGCCCGAGATGGCACTGCGCGAAACGCAGACAAGGTTTTATGCCCTCGATCTGGCCAATCTTTCTCCGCAGTTCCAGACGGACGACTCTTTTAATCTCTTAAAACTCACGCTGAATGACGCCGACCAGGACGGAACGTTGAAATATATCACGTCGACCTACGACCCTTACGACCAGATTATCCGTGAGGGCTACTATCCCCAAGGGCGGAAAATCATTTCCTACGCCAATATCCTCCAACACGGCATGTTTCCGCTGGCCGAGACGATCGACCGCATCCTCGACGTAGGCAAAAAAGAAATGGGCCGACCCGTCGAAATTGAGTTTGCCATGAATCTTTCTCCCGACGACCCTCGCCGTGCCCGCTTCTATTTGTTGCAGATACGCCCCATCGTCGACAGCAAAGAGATGATAGAAGAAGACCTCTCGGTCATACCCGAGGCTGATACGCTGATATCGAGCAGAAGTGTACTTGGTAACGGCATTATATCTGATGTACAGGACATTATATACGTGAAAAGCAATGCTTTCGATGCGGCGGACAACCAGCTCGTGGTCTACGAAATCGAAAAGCTCAACCGCAAGCTCCTCGACGCGGGACGTGGCTACATCCTCGTAGGGCCGGGCCGTTGGGGCAGCAGCGATCCGTGGCTGGGCATTCCTGTAAAATGGCCGCACATCTGTGCCGCACGTCTCATCGTGGAGTGCGGCCGGGCCGACTACCGGGTCGACCCCAGCCAGGGAACCCACTTTTTCCAGAACCTCACGTCGTTCGGCGTCGGATATTTCACGGTAAATCCGTATCGTGGCGACGGACGTTTCGACGAGGCCGCGCTCAACGCCATGCCGGCCGAGGAAGAAACGGCCCATCTCCGGCATGTGCGCGCTGCGGCTCCGCTCGTCATCAAGATGGACGGGCGAAAGTCGTTAGGCGTCGTGATGCGTTAAATCTTCGATGAACCGGCCCATTTTTACGTGCCGGCTCAGCTGTTTATCCCCGACCGCTCCGTGCGGCCGGGGATTATTTTATGTCGCGCAGTAGGGAAAATTCTTTTTTCAATGCCTCAAACTGCATTTTCCCGGCTTCAAAAAACGTTTTCTCGGCTTGTAAATGCTTTTTGAAGCCGGGAAACGCATCGGTTCGTGCCGGCAAAAAAAATATGCATGCGTAAGGAAGAGCGGGAAAAGGGCGGGGCTGTGCCCGTCGTTCAGCCGCGGAGCAGCCCGTTGCCGTCAAACCTCTTGCAGCCGGCTATGAGCTTGGCGTAAAGCGCGTTGCGCGCCAGAAGCCGGCCGTTGCCCACGACGAAAAGCTGCAAGCGGGCCCGCGTCAGTGCAACGTTGAGCTTGCGGTCGACGAGGCTGCCGTCGACCGGCCTGCACGTAGAAATGAGATCGAGCTGGTACGGGCTGCTAACGGTGGTGCTGAAGATGATGATGTCGCGCTGGCTGCCTTGAAAGCATTCCACGGTGTCTATCGTCATGTCGGCAAGTGGTGCGGGGCAGCATCGCTCCACGGCCCGTCGGATGGAGGCAATCTGGTTGCGGAACGGCACGATGATGCCCACGCGGTTTGCCAGGTCGTCCGTAGGCAAGCCGTTTTTGCAGTGCAGCGCCAGCAGCGCGGCGACGAGAGCCGCCGCCACTTCCGCCTCTTTTTCGTTACACTTGTTGTTGGCCACGTATGCCGGGGCGTCAACGTCGATGAAGCCCATGCGTGTGGTGGCTGCAAAGGCTTCGAGCGGCGTTTCGTAGCGGCTGAAAGGAAGCCGGGCGGTCTGGTGGGCCAGCGGGACCGGCTTCAGGCGACCGTCGTAAAAGAAGCGGGAGGCAAAGGCACAGATGTCGGCGTGCATGCGGCCCTGACGGTCCGGTTCGTCAACGAGCTCGTGGCGGTTCCACTTTTGCAGGAGATAATGCAGACGCTCAAAAAGCGAGTTACGCAGGTCGAATAGCCCGATTTCGTGCAGTCTTGCGCTCTCAACGCGCGTTTCGGACGGCGCAAGCTGCACAACGGCCGGCAATTGCTTGTGGTCGCCCACCATGACGAAGCGCCTGATGGCATCTTCCTGGCCGTGGCGTGCCGTAAGCAGTCCGAGCAGCTGCGGTTCAAGCATTTGCGAAGCCTCATCGAAGATGGCCATGTCGAAAGGCTTCAAGGAAAACAATTCGAGATGCGAGGTCAGCGTGGCCACCGTACCTATGACGACTGGGGCATCCACCAAAAAGCGGCGCACGTCGCGACGTGTCTGCAAGTTTTCGGCTTGAGAGAGCAGGCGGCTGCGGAAGCGCGGATGGCAGGTCTGTTCAGCTCCGATGCGGACATAATAAAACGGCAGTTCTATGGCTTCAAGCATGGCGCAAAGCTCGTCGACGGCCCGGTTGGTATAGGCCGAAAGGAGCAGGGCTGCCTGCCCGCCGGCCGAAGCTGCGCGCTGCCGCAAAAACTCCTCGACCATGCCGCGGATGTAAACGCTGGTTTTTCCCGTACCGGGCGGGCCTACCAAGATATAATAATCGGTTGCGCTCATGGCCCGGCTGATCACCTTGGCCAAGGGCTCGTCATATTGGCTGAGCAAGGGGGAGGAGGGGTTTGTCTCCGGTTGGCGGCGGCCCAGCAGGAGAACGCGGCGGCGGGGCGTGGCCGTCAGTAAGGCGTGCAGGCTGCGATAGTTTTGCGCAAAGACGACGTCCGTACTGTCGTGCTCGATGGCAAACGACTTTCCGGCCAAGAAAACATGCTTGTTCTTCTGCTTGTATAATAAGCTAAGCGTGAGCTCGTTTTCAGAAAGTTTATGAACGTAAGCTCTAAACAGCTGGCGGTTCGTTACGTTCGCCTGCTCGTCCGGGCGTTCGTAGAGAAGCACCATTTCCCCGGGCGCAAAGTTAGGGACAAAGTCGTTGCCGTAATCAGGCAGACTGAAGACGAGCGTCTCCTGCGTTTCAGCATCGTTGGTTTCGCGCAAAAGGAGACCCGGAAGAATGTCGCCGGCCGCCATTTTTGAAGGCACGTCGGCACTCCACAGGTTGGCAAAGCTGCGGTTGGAGTCGGGGCGGTTGTCGTTGGTTTTGGCTGCAAATTGTTCCCTCTCCAAGAAGGTCAGAAAGGCGGAAAAATATTCAGCTTCGAGGGAATCCATTTTTTGAAGCGGTTCTACGACAGCTCTAATGCTTGGAAGCAAATAGTTGTGGTATAATTTATTATCCAGCTGGTTCTCGTTGATGGTTTCTTCCGTAAAGGTCGGAAGCATCGACCGGAAACCACCTCCGGCCAGCCGGCGCTCCTGGTGCACGATGGCGTTGCGGAGCGTCAGCACGCGCTTAATGGCGGCGGCAGGCGTACGTTCGTCAAAAAAGACGGGGTAGCGCGAATAAAACAGGAATGCGCTGATTTTGTCGTACGGAATGCCGAAATTATAATGAAGTATTTCCTTATAAAGCGCCATTTGCAGCACATGTTCTTCCCGCGGTCGTGGTTCAGGGCGCCGGAAATCGTCGGCACGCCCGCTTTTCAGTTCGACGAGCCGCAAATGGTCGGCCGTCATCACGTCAAGACGGCCGCGCAGGCCAAGGGCTTCGCAAATGAACGTGGGTTCCAGCAAAACGGCTTCGGGCATGATGCCGATTTCCGGCGAGCTCAGGCGTTCCTGCACGGTTGTGCGGATGTTGTCGAAATGCAGTTTTGCGTCGGCAAAGTAAGAAGCATCGATTTCATCGGACGTACAGGCGTATTCAAGCATCGAGTCGTGGAAATGACGGCGGATGGACGTTACGAAGTCCGCCGGCGTCGCGTCCGTCTCGTTGATGCAGTCGTCCATGAAGCCGTTGGCTGCATTTCCCAAAAGGATGGGGCGCGTTGTGCGGCGGGGCTCAAACTTGGCCAGCAGATAGTTGTACGGATGGCTCCCGAACGGACGGTAACAAGCCGTCAGACTGCTGACGTCTACCAGAAAATCGGGCTCGTAAATGATGTAGGTGGCGGTAAATGCTTCCCCATGTTTCTCGACGTCGAGCAGGTTCAATTGCACCGCGTTCTCAAGCAAATCTGTCAGGCCCGGATGGCGGCTCGCATCCACCGTCATTTCTTCAGCCTGGGGCGTGGCGGCAGGTACGCACGTGAAAACGTCTTTTCCCACGGAGGTGACAAGTACGCGCAACTTGTCAAAAGCTGTCTCGGAGCGGGGATATTTCTTTTTTACCGTAACTGCCGAAATCTGCAAATCTTCTGGTACCTCTTCGCCGTACAGTGCAGCTACAAAAACAGCCAGATCGCCTGCATCGGCCCGAAAGGATGCCTCTTCGGGCGCCTCCTCGTGAGCCAGAATGCGCCGTGACCGTCGCCTGAAGCGGTCGGCCGGGTGATAATCAATGCGGTAATGGCGACAAACGGCATACAAACGCGAAAACAATCCCGAAAAGTCTGCATGCAGGTCGCAGGAAGCATCGATGCAAAGCCGTTTCAGCAGATTGTAAAGCTTTAAGTAGCGGATTTCAAGCGGGTAACGCCAGGTATCACGTATTTCATCAAAAATAGTTTCGGCCTTCTCCTGCATATCAATTCGTCTCCGCTTTGGTAAATTCGGGGTCGTCCGGCCCGTAAATCTTTGTACCTCGTGTGAAACGGTTTTCCCGTCGTGCGCGGCCCGGCTCCGCTCCGGCAGAAGGCACTTCGCCGCGAATGGAAGAGACCTGCCCGCCATACATGCGCCACCGCTCGATCACAGAAGCCACATAATCCGACGTTTCACTCCCTATCATGTAGCCATATTTCACTATCGGGTCGCGGTAATACCGTTCCGAACTCAGTCCCCGTATGAAAAAACTGACATCTTCCCAGAGAAACGGGTTTTTCCCGTACTTCCTCGCCAGCGCCATTGCGTCGCGCACGTGATAATAGCCGCCGTTGTATGCGGCCAGTATGAATTTTACTTTTTCTTCCCGGTTGCGAACGTCTTTGAAGCGGGCAGAAAGTTCTTTGATGTAGCGTGCGGCGGCTGCGATGTTTTCTGCGGGCGCGTGGATCTGTTCCAAAGGCAGGCCCAAGTGTTGGGCCGTGGCTGGCATGATTTGCATGAGGCCTTTGGCGCCGGCCCACGAGACGGCGTTGGGGTCGAAGCCCGATTCCTGGTAGCATTGGGCGGCTATGAGGCGCCAGTCCCACCCGGTGAGGCGTGCGGCCGCGCGGAAGTGGTCGTCGTAGGTCGATATAATCCCTTTTTCGCGGGAGATATAGGGGGCACGCACCTTGCGCCTCACTTGGCGGCGTTCTTGCATCCGTGCCTTTTCTTCTTTCTCGACGGAGACGTTGATGCCGGCCGTGTACCAGCTGTTGAGCGCTTGGGCCAAATCGTCGGACGAGCTTTTTACGGCCCACGATGTGTGGCGGGTGGTGTCGCGCGCTCCGGCCGGCTCGAAACCTGCCGTCCGTATATAGGAAAGAGGCAGCTGCAACATGGCCACATCGGCGTCGGCAGAAGAGAGCAGCCGCAGCAGCTCGGCCGTATCGCGAACCGTTTCGACGCGAAGACGCAGCCCGGCGTGTTTAGCGAAGTTTTCAGCCAAGGCATACTGCATGCCCATGCCCCGCCCGTGGTATTCAAAATAAGTTTCCGGCCCACTGAGGGTCACTGCGATGAGTTCGCCCGAAGCTTGTATCCTTTCGTAATCGAAATCGCTCCCGGCCTGAGGGGGCTCCTTGGCGAATGCTCCGTTGCGGGCCGGATTTTCCTTGCTGCCACAGGCGGACAAAAAGAAAATCAAACTTCCGATATATGCGTATAGCCTCAAAATTCGTACTTTTGCTGCAAAGGTACTGCGACGGGCGCAATAGGCAAAACAAAAACTTAAATTCAAAACTTTAAAACATGGTTAAGCACATCGTTTTGTTCCAAGTGGATAAAAATCTGCCGGAAGAAAAAAGGAGAGAAGAAATGAGAAAATTCAAGGAAGGCATTGAAAAACTTCCTAAGGTCATGCAGTGTATCCGTCACATCGAAGTGGGGTTCAACGTCAACCCGGCCGAGACGTGGGACATTTGCCTGAACGGCGATTTCGACTCAATGGAAGACGTCATGGCCTATATCAATGATCCGCGCCACAAAGCTGTGTCCGGTGCATTGAAGCCCTATTTGACGGGGCGGAGCTGCGTCGACTATGAGTGTTGAACCGGAGGCGGCAAGCGGCCAGACCGTTTGATTTTGCTGAAAACATAAAAATCCCTCCCGGGATGCGCCTGAGCGCGTTTGCGGGAGGGATTTTTGCATGTCGCTGCCGAACGATGCTTTCAGACAAGGCCTTGCGCCATCATGGCTTGGGCCACCTTCATGAAGCCGGCCACGTTGGCTCCCTTGACGTAGTCGATGCTGCCGTCGGGGCGCATGCCATACTTGGCGCACTGCGTATGGATGTTTTCCATAATCTGATGCAAACGGCGGTCGACCTCCTCGG
>ENA-OOXJ01000640-OOXJ01000640.1-human-gut-metagenome-genome-assembly--contig:-NODE-640-length-27760-cov-2.243025_pt1 | contig 27760 bp, 25 predicted proteins | sample MGYA00241587_ERZ501343 | MGnify/ENA primary metagenome ERZ501343 (study PRJEB25962, sample SAMEA2042918) | human gut metagenome | biome: human gut; feature: human-associated habitat; material: faeces... | reverse complement strand
GCCGCCTATTCGACAGAAGGCGGCACTCCACACCTCACATACACCGTACCGACAGACGTTGAGGACGGCACGCACAGGGTTTTCCTTACAGACACGGACGGAGAGGAGTTCGGCGCAAACACTGTCACGGTGAGCAAAACTGCCCTCGTCACATCGGGAGCCGGACGCGCGCGGGCAGAAGCGGAGTGGACTCTGACCGGAATAAATCTCGACAAGATAGCGTCGTTGAAAGTAGGCGATGCGGAGATAAGGCAATTCACCCATCAGACATCAGACACGATAAGGATGATTTTCCCCGCACTTGCCGAGGGCGAATACACTCTTACAGGAACCACGAAAGACGGAGGCAAGGTGAGGTTCTGTCAAGGCAAGTCGGTTGTTGAGCAGATGCCGCTATCCGTAACTACCGAGCTGGTGATATGGTCAGGGCATCACTACGTGTCGTGGGGGCTCGCTGACGGCGATCCCAACAAGACGTTCAACCTCATAGACAAGGACGTATTCGCCACGGTGAAGGCTGGTACGGTCATGGCTATACACTATTCCACAAATCCGGAAGACACCTACCATCAGCTGCAACCCACCACCGCATGGTGGACAGCACTGCCCGGAGCCGACAAGGCTGACGTGGACGGAGCCGGAGTATACGAATTCACACTCACCCGGGATGTGCTCGGCATGATAATGGAGCAAGACGGATTCATCGTCACCGGACACGGTATATACATCGATTCAGTGGTTTTAAAATAAACGGAAAGTATTATGATTTCATTAAGAAATATGACTCTGACGGCAACCATCGGCATAGCCTGCGCCTCGCAGGCTGTGTCTCCGGCAATACGTCCGGACAAAGAAATAGAGAGGAAGATTGAGAATACTCTAGGCAGAATGACTCTCGAGGAGAAGATAGGTCAGATGACAGAGCTCTCCATCGACGTTCTCGGCGAATGGAAAGACGGCGAGTTCAGGCTCGACAGGGACAAGCTCCACAACGCCATCGCCAAATTCAAGGTGGGCTCGGTGCTCAACGCGCCCGGACCTATAGCCCAGACGCCTGAGAAGTGGCAGGAGATAATAGGCTTGATACAGGAAGTGTCGATGAAGGAAATCGGCATTCCGTGTATCTACGGACTCGACCAGAACCACGGAACGACCTACACGCTCGGCGGGACGCTGTTTCCGCAGAACATCAACATCGGGGCTTCGTTCAATCCGCAGCTGGCATACGACGCCGCCAGAGTGACCGCCTACGAGACCAGGGCTGCCAACTGCCCGTGGACATATTCGCCCACCGTCGACATGGCGAGAGACCCCCGGTGGCCGCGAGTATGGGAGAACTACGGTGAGGACTGCCTCGTCAACGCCATAATGGGAAGCGCGGCGGTACGCGGTTTTCAGGGCGACGACCCCAACCACATACCTTCCGACAGGATTGCCACATCCGTGAAGCACTACATGGGATACAGTCAGGCGAGGACCGGAAAGGACCGCACGCCGGCTTACATCCCCGTATCCGAACTGAGAGAAAAATGCTTCGCTCCGTTCAAAGCCTGCGTCGAAGCAGGCGCGCTTACAATAATGGTGAACAGCGGAAGCGTGAACGGTGTGCCGATGCATGCCGACAAGGAGCTTCTGACAGGCTGGCTCAAGGAAGGACTCGGCTGGGACGGCATGCTCGTCACAGACTGGGCTGACATCAACAACCTCTATACACGCGAGCATGTTGCCGCAGACAAGAAAGAGGCTATAGAGATTGCAATAAACGCCGGAATAGACATGGCGATGGAACCTTACGACCTCGACTTCTGCACTCTGCTCAAAGAGCTGGTCGAGGAACACCGTGTGCCGATGAGCCGCATCGATGATGCCGTGCGCCGCGTGCTACGTCTGAAGTACAGGCTGGGGCTGTTCGACACTCCCGTGACGCACATGAAGGATTTCCCGGAGTTCGCGTCGGAGGCTCACAAGGCACTGGCAGTGAAAGCCGCCGGTGAGTCTGAGGTGCTGCTGAAGAACAGAAACGGCATCCTGCCGCTGAAGAAAGGCACAAGACTGCTTGTCACCGGACCAAACGCCAACTCCATGCGATGTCTCAACGGAGGATGGAGCTACTCATGGCAGGGACACATTGCCGACCGCTACGCAGCCGACCACAACACCATCTATGAGGCTCTGCGTGACGAGTTCGGCAAGGACAACGTGACGCTCGAGCAAGGAGTGACCTATGTTCCGGAAGGCAACTACTACGAGGAGAATCCTCCCGAGATAGAGAAAGCCGTGGAGGCGGCTGCCGGAGCCGACGTAATAATAGCGTGCATAGGCGAGAACTCTTATTGCGAGACTCCCGGAAACCTTTCCGACCTCAGACTCTCCGCCAACCAGCGCGACCTCGTGAAGGCTCTCGCCCGGACAGGAAAGCCCGTCGTGCTCATCCTCAACGAGGGGCGGCCGCGCATAATCAGCGACATCGAACCGATTGCGGAGGCTGTCGTCAACATTCTGCTGCCCGGCAACTACGGTGCGGACGCGCTTGCCGGAATACTCTCGGGGAAAACCAACCCGAGCGCGAAAATGCCCTATACATACCCGAAGATCCGGCGGCTCTCACCACATACGACTATCGCGTGAGCGAGGAGATGGACAAGATGGACGGTGCCTACGACTACGACGCGGTAATATCAGTGCAGTGGCCCTTCGGTTACGGACTGAGCTACACCACGTTCGGCTACGACAACTTCAGGACTTCAGCCGACACATTCACAGCCGGTGACGACATAACCCTGTCTGTCGACGTGACCAACACAGGGACAATGACAGGCAAGGAGACGGTGATGCTCTTCAGCCGCGACATGGTTGCGTCGCTCACTCCGGAGAACCGGCGTCTCAGAGCGTTCAGAAAGATAGAGCTGAAGCCGGGCGAGAAGCGCACCGTGTCGTTCAACCTGAAAGGCAGCGACCTCGCCTTTGTGGGTGCGGACGGCAAATGGATACTCGAGAAAGGCAAATTCAGGATGCAGGCTGGAGACAAGATTCTCTATCTGGAATGCACCGAGACCCACAAATGGGACACTCAGAACAAATGATGAAAAACCTGACCGACAGGGAGGCTATGGTTTTTTCATGAGTTGGAAGCGCACGGTATGGCTCCCGTCTTCACCGTATATGCAGCGCGATGCTGTGCGGTGGGACGGGTAGCATACCGGCGACTTGAACGCGGCAACAACCCGGAGAGTATGTGAAATAAAGATTTATCCAAATACATACGTCCTAATGACCGATTCGGGTTTAATACAGACCACATTCCATAATGATAGGGAATGTTATAGGATACACCTGAAAAAAGCCTGAGAAAGGATTACGGCAGAGGTGCGGAAAAGGGATGTGAGGCTGACTGATATATCTGAATTTATTGTCAGAGTACAAACAATCCTTTTGTATTTAAAACCATATGCACATCCCTCCACATGGTGGAGAAACAGCGAATTTCCGTACACCGTAAACCCGCTGAGAACAGCGCAGAGACAAACGGCAGGCAATCTGCCGCCATATACGCAGTTTTCAGCGCACCATCATAACCTCCAGATTGTCAGCACATTACAAGAATAGCATAAAAAGAAGCCCTTTTTCACCGCACGGGAAAGCCTTTCCCGCAGCATGAAAAAGGCTTTATGAGCACACTGAAAAGCACATTTGGTAAGACAAAACAGGCTTTCCGGTAACATAGAATCGCCTCAGCTGACCACCGGACAACATGAACATACACCGGAAAAGAACAAAAACAACGAAATTGGGACAAATATTACGCCACACAATCATGCGCACGACATGACACAGAAAGGAAAAACACATCCCTGAACACATCCGCGCGCCCGCCGCATTTCTGTTTTGCAGAATAAATATGTCAATATTTTTTACTTCACACTTAGCCTCAACATCCGATGCCGACCGCCCCGGAATGACACCAGAGAGCAGCATCACCGACATTCTCAGAATCCCCTTCTCTTCCCCATCACACGCCTTCCTGCCGCCATATTGCATTCAAGTCCTTTCACGACACTGCCCCACACACTGTAAGTCCAATATGTCATTAGAATGCCTGATATACATTTAAGGTTTGTTGTCAGCTCTTCATCTTTCTTCCGCACTGCCGCAGTCATCTCGCCTTCAGCTTTTTCACGGTGTAGCCCGATACATCTTCGATAAAGCTTAAGACAATCCGGCTGACAGCAGTACGAAACAATAACGGAAGTATAATGACCTATTCGGGGTTAAAGAGCGAAGGGAAAGCAGCAGCGGGATGATGGAAATTTGCCATATAAAATATGTATAGGAGAATCATGATTTTTAATTATCAGACTGTGATAGTATCGTTGGGAAACAGTATGGATATAAAACCTGAAATATGACGGTAAAAATACATCAATCCGAGGGAGTGTTCGCAAAGCATCCAATGGTGTTCCCATACCAAACAGCCGAATGTTAATTTATGATTAAATAAATGTTAATTAAATTACACATTGAACGGTTTATTATAAATTTATCACACATTTTTCTTTTACAAACCATAAAATTAAGATTTTTTGTATGAAAAGATTGTTACTTATGTTTGGCTTTGCCATCATATCTCTTTGCCTCTCCGCACAAGAGAAGATGGTGAAGATAGGCACGAGCCTTGATTATGGCTCAACATTCACATTCAGTGTCGAACCGACGGAGGGTGACTCCATAATAGTGGATTTCGGCGACGGCAAAAAGGTGAAGAAAGGCACCAAGACGTGGTGGGGAACAAACTCGGACGTCGAGGGCAAGCTTCTCGGTGACACGGTACGCATATACGGGGCTATAAACGCGCTCGACGTGCCTGAGCAGCAGATAACCTCGATATCGTTCTATGGGGAGCAGACACTGACAAGACTCAACGCCCAGAAGAACCTGCTTACCTATGAGGGCACCGACCTCACAGGTCTTGACAATCTGAAATCGCTTGACCTGAGCGACAACAACATTGTCATGCTCAACCTGATGGATATGGAAAAACTGGAGAGCTTCACGATAAACCGAAATCCGGAACTGTCTACGGTTGTCTTCGCGGACAACAACTCTCTGGTGTCTGTCCACATGGACGACTGCGACATAGTGCACTTCTACGAAAAGAGCATGCCCGAGCTGAACTATCTGAGCATACAGAACGGTTCGCTGATGGACCTTACCATCGGTGACTTCTATCCAAAACTCAACAGTCTTGAAATCAGCGGCAACATAGAGATATCCGAGATTGACGTAACAGGATGTCCGGAACTGGACTTGCTGAGAATATCGAATACAAAAATATCCGAGCTGAATCTTGTGAACAACAAGAAGCTCCGCTCTCTCAGCGTGGACCATACACCGATGACGAAACTCGCCATAGACAACAACACGAACATACAAGAGCTGAATGTAAGCAACACTGCAATAAAGAAGCTTGACGTAAGCAAGCTCGGGCTGCTGCGCAACATAACCATAGACAGCACGGAGATAGCACGTCTCGACCTCACAGGCAAGCTGTATCTGGCTAACGTCAGCGCGAAAAACACAGCCATCGAGTTTCTTGACATGCACGACCAGATAGGTTACAACGGTCTGAAAAGACTCGACCTGCGCTACAACAAGCGGATGACACCGCAGACCTTGAACTTCACGTTTGCCGCCATGCCTCCGCACTTGAGCGAATCGCGCTGGACAAACGTATACATTGACGGCATTCCGGGAGTGGAGACATCCGACACAGAGCTTATAACAGGCGAGGAATACCAATACAGAACAGACGTACAGGGTGACGGCAGCGCACCGATGGAGCCTGTGGCACTCACCGTGGAACAAGCCGCAGAAGGCTCGGTAGAGCTTACTCAGATGGGCGAGGACCTGAATACATGGACAGCCGTTGGCGAGAAGGTGAAACCCGGCTACCCCATCTCGGTGAAACAGGTGCCCGCAGAAGGCTTCAAGCTCGCAGGCATGGAGGTAAACGGACAACTGGTGGAAGACACCATATTCGTAGTGTCAGCCGCCGCAACGGTGAAACCAGTATTCGTAAAAGCTACCGAGCCGACCATCACACTGACGGTGCCGAGCGGTGCGGTGCAGCAGTATTTCCTTGCCGCCGACGAGGACGGAACGGAGATAACCGTTGACTGGGGAGACGGAGAACCCCAACCTTACGTCATAGGCAAAACTGTAAAAGCAGTGGTAAACGACAACGGCACGACAGGCACAAAGGTCATTGTAAAGGGTGACGTGACCTACGCCGACTTCTCAAGCTATTCGGGATTCGGTGTTGACAACATGATAACAGCCATAGACATCAGCGACAACGGAAAACTGCGCACATTGAAGACATACATGAATGCAATCAGTACTCTTGACGTGAGCAACCAGCCCGACCTTGAGTTCCTTGACTGCGCATACTCGGAACTCGAGAGTCTGGACGTGACCAACAATCCGAAGCTGACCGACCTCATAGCATACGGGAACTACATTGAGGACCTCAATCTGTCGAACCAGAAAGACCTTGTGAACATAGACCTGAAGAACAATGCTCTCTCAGAGATGAACCTCGGGGCATGCGACAAGGTGGAGAAGCTCATACTGCAAGGCAACTACTTTAACACAGTGGATGTGACAGGTATGCCAAGACTGAAGACGCTCAACGTGAGCAGCAACAGTCTCACGTCACTTGACCTTAGCAACAATAGCGAACTGGAAGAGCTGTCTGCCTATGGCAACAAGCTGACAGAGCTGGAACTGAGCAACAACACGAAACTGAGGACACTGCTTGTACAAAGCAACAACCTCACCGGACTTGACCTCAGCAAGCAGACGGAGCTCTCACTGGTATATGTAGGAAACAACGGTTGGGACGCATGTACGCTGAACGACTTCTATTATTCGCTCAACGAATGGAAAGAGGTGCAAAGCTCAGGATATGGCACAACCAACACACTGTGGGTTAACGAGTCAGGAAGCGCCAACGATAACGACGCATCCCATGCCGAAAGCGACATTGCAAGAGCAAAGGGATGGAAGCTGGACGTTGAAGGCGACGGCACAGGCTGCGACCTTGCCTACGTCACAATAATACCGACAAGCAACGGTGAAGTGAAGCTCTACAATGAGGACAACAGCGAGGTGAAGAGCGGCGACAAGGTGATGAAGAACAGTGTGATAAGGCTGGAGGCAATACCGGCTGAAGGATACAAGGCAGCTGCGGCAAAAGCCAACGGCAAGCTTATCGTAGACAACAAGTTCACTGTCACCAAGGCTACCGACGTACTTGTACAGTTCACCATCTCAACCTCAATAGACGGAGTCGCTGACGCTACAGTAACTGTCGAGAGTGGCGACCATGAGCTTGTATTCACTACAGACTCGCCCACGACGGCAGAGATTTACACACCTGGCGGCAAGCAGATATTCAAGGGTGAAGTATCAGGAAGATATGCTGTCAGCGTGCGCGAAGGCGTTTACGTAGTTAAGATCGGCTCTGCCACAAAGAAGATTCTTGTAAGATAAGTTGACAATCCCCGTAACATCGGATGTCTGAAAAGGAGTGCGTCCCAAAAGTGAATGGAAAGCTTGGGACGCACTCCATTTTTTATGCATATCTGCCGTCATGATATACATGAATTAAATCTGAAGCATTATGATTAAACCATAATCTGCCGTCAGACAGCCAAAACTTCTTTGTTATCCGGTTATAGGAGCTTCGTTCCTCCACCTCGCTACTGCCGTAAGTCAGCCTGTCGCTTTTCCAGATTATACGTGTTGGTATTATACAAAAGATAACTGACAGCTGCACGAAATAAGAACAGAAGTATGATGACAATTCGGGTTAAAACTGTCAGACATCAGCACGTAATACGGATGAAGCATGAAAATCTGCCCTTATTAAATAAGGTGTATATTAAAGCTTATATTATATCATGCTCCAAACCGGCTTTAATGTTCTTTTCCATTTGAAATTATCGCAGCAACATTTACCTTCGAATGCATAAAGAACAAGACACCTTTATTCCGAACAGTCATGCCTTACCAGTATTGCATAAGGCTTTATGACATATTGTCCTTAGGTTTTGTACGCCATTCCGTCGGCTATATCGTTAAAAATCCGGAATCATTATGACGGCAATAGTGCGGAAGATGGATGGAGAGCGAACAATCATACGGAAATGAATCATAGGCGGTCTGACGGACCGCCTATGGTGAGACAGACGGACATGAAGACTCAATAAGAATAGTCAACCTGCGTCCATTCATTGTCAACGGTAATGGATATGCACCGTCCCGCGCCAGGAGACTCTCCGAAGAATATGCCTGAATAACGTGTAATCTGGTTACGCTCTACTTTCACGTCCTCAAACTTACGCTCATCCACAATACCGCCCGAGGCGTTGAGTGCAGTCACTGTGATATTGAGCGGGCGGTCGTCGCTGTGCGGGAAAGTGTATATGTCGTAATGTGATGAAGCCGTATGGGCTGCGGCGGGCACATCGCGTATTTCCGTCTGGCGGGAGTTCACGCATCCGCAACCGTTCACAGCGTCGAAGGTACTGCTTCCGCCCGTATAATAGAACCTCATACTGCTGACTCCTGCCGGCACCTTGTCCTCCGCAACAAACCTCACCATGGCAACGGCACGCTTGAGAGTAAGGTCGTAGGATGAATCACTGTCAACAGTTATGTCACCGCAATAGTAAAACGTATCAGTGACCTTGTTGTCCTTGAACTTTATCTCATTCGGTGATGTAAGCGTTGCAGCTCCCTCACCGTTATGGGCTATCACGACTACAGTATATTCTCCTTCGTCGAGTGACAGGGATACTTGTCCGAAAACTTTATCACCCTTACCCTGCCTCACAATTGCCACACGGCGGTCTCCCTTGAACACGGCAAGCTCAATACGAGTGCAAGCCTTACGGATGTCAGTAACCCTGCGGGCTGCATAAACGGCGTCGTCAAAGGGCATCATCTCCAAGTTGCAAACATTGAATTTCACGTTAATGTCGCCTTCCGACAGCTGTTCTTCACCCTTCGTGTCATCTACATCACCAGTCACAGGCTGCTCGCACGCCGCAAGCGCGAACACTATTGCAAGGCACAAAGCCGCAGGGATATGAAATAATATTTTCTTCATAACGATTCAGATTTTCAGTTATCGCAAATATAAGCATTATATGTCTTAACGCAAAACATACGGCATTCAATTTTAGGTTTTACTCCGAATCATCATACTTTATGCGTGATTTGTATGACTGGAGCTTTAAATTACTCATATTATACCACATGTTGGCTATGTCAAGGATAACAACAATGAGACATGTTTTTTTAATCATTGAAGAGCGTTTAAGCACCTTACATAAGGCATCATGACACGCTAAAACCTTCTGATGACTGATTGTGGTTTAAATAAACTGTGAAAGCTGTTAATTATTTTATGCGATTTAATTGTATCTTTGCATAAGATAAGCTGCACTCGGGAAACAAAGAGCAAGCTCTCTTTCCGCTCATTTGCATTATCTTTGCATAAGATAAGATGCACTCGGTGGTCTATAGACAGCATTCCGATATTGTCTCCGTACCGCTAAATAGGAGTAAGCTTACACATTTAAACGTAATAACAAAATATATCCGTGCACGTGGTCTGGAATGGTTATGGTTTTCGTGAGATAGTGACGTGGTTGAGCCGCATCACCCATTGTCGTGGCTTTGGAGTACAGTCTCCGTCCGCCTATCGTTTCATACGGTATGTGGTAAACGAGCACTATCCATATTACGCATATGCAGACCTTAGAGAGGAGTTTCCCAATATCGGTTCTACAGACGAGAAGTTATGCAGACTGTATTTTAGAATCGCCAATTATCAGCAGCCAATGACATTCATCAATATCGGTAAAAGTAACTCTGCACTTATGGCATACGTAAATGCAGGATGCCGCAAGACAATGGTGATTGACTATCGTGACACTTATGCGGTTGAAAGAAACAAGCCATATGACGGCATTCCGTCGCCGTTGCTTTTCCGCATTAATCTGAAAGACGTGCACGGAGAGTTCTCTCCTTGTTTTATAGACAACATCCCTGATGACTCCATATTGATTCTCGAGGGCATAAAAGGCAGCCATGCCGCGCGGGAGATATGGAAAAGTATGATGAATGACAGCCGTACAGGGGTTACATTCGACCTGTATTACTGCGGTATATTGTTCTTCGACAAAAGGATAAAACAGAATTATATTGTGAACTTTTAATATAAGACAATGAAAATATACACACGTACCGGAGACGACGGCACCACATCATTGCCAGACGGCAGGCGTACAGACAAGACTGACTGGCGTATTGAGTTATATGGCACTATGGATGAGCTCAACTCATATCTCGGTCTGCTTACATCCGTGATGGAGGACGGTCGTGACAAAGACTTCATCTCCGAGATACAATGTCTGCTGTTTCGGATAGGGAACGAGTTTGCCGGTTTCTCACAATCAACTGTTTCCGTTTCTGATGTAGCAGGTCTTGAGAATGAGATAGACCGTCTGCAAAGTTCGCTGCCTCCATTACATTCATTCGTCATTCCAGGGGGAACTCCTGCGGCAGCCACATGCCATGTCTGCCGTGCATTGTGCAGGCGTGCGGAGCGTAGGATGCTATCGATGACGGAGCGCAATGCAAATGATAACACATCACTTGCTTTCATAAACAGACTATCAGACTATCTGTTTGTTTTAGCAAGAAATTTAAATTTTATTAGTAATACAGCAGAAAAAACTCTTACTATTTCTTGCATATAGCATAAATTTTATTATTTTTGCGCGTACATAAAAAACCTAATATAAAAAGAAAGATTATGTATTGGACACTTGAATTGGCTTCTAAACTTGAAGATGCACCTTGGCCCGCAACCAAAGATGAACTCATAGACTATGCCATGCGCTCCGGCGCACCGCTCGAAGTGCTTGAAAACTTGCAGGAGATAGAGGATGAAGGTGACGTGTATGAGAGCATTGAGGACATATGGCCTGATTATCCGACAAAAGAAGATTTCCTCTTCAACGAGGACGAGTATTGACAAAATTCAACGGCAGAAACTCTTGTAACTGCCTAACAGCCAATAGGGAGGTAAGATAATAATTATTTTACCTCCCTTATTTTTCGTTGTTTTGGTACAAAATAAATTTGTCTATTTTTCAACACTTTAGCCTCACTGATCCTTTTTATTTTACCTATTTTTGACTACCTTTGTACCATCCTCTTAAAAGTGGCGGATTATGGGTAGACAGAAACGGCAAGTACCAACAGGCAGATTGAGGTTAAAAGTATTGCCTCCATTCTCGAAAGACAAACTTTATACCGTAAACTTGGAATATAGTTGGAATGGTAAGGTTATCCGTAAATCAACTGATGTACGTTGTCGGGCGGATGATTGGAATCCCAAAGGAAATTCTGGTAAAGGTGAATTGCGCTCTTCTTTCGGAAGCGAGTTCAAAAGGATGAATGCCATGTTGCAAAAACGGCTAAGTTCTATGGATGCTCGATTGTCCGAATACAATGAGGCACATCCAAATCAAATAACTTCCGATGTTATCAATGATATATTGAATAACAAGCCAATTACAAGAAAGGATGGTGGAAAAGATTTTGCGGATTTTGCGTTAGAAAGATTAAAGTCCGAATATTCTCGCAAAAAGATAGGGCATAGCCGTTTTAAAAATGGAGTGTCGGCACTAAATGTATTTGGAAAGTTTCTTGCTTCATGCTCACTCGGCACATATAAAGAGGATGGTATTTATGTAAGTGAAATTATGCCTCAACTATTGGATAAGCATATAGAATGGAGAAGAAACATACAACATAATTCAGATGCAACAATAAATCATGCTTTGACTCCAATGTTGCAAGCGTGCAAATATGCTCGTGATTTAGGACTAATAGATGACGTTACCAATGCAGCCATTCAAGATATGAGGATTGTCATCAAACCGTCTATTGATGAAGATAATGAAGAATTTGATAATAAGTATTTGACAAAGGAGCAAATCAAACAGCTTGCAGAAGTGTACGGTACAATTACGGAAAAAAGAAGAAAAGAGTATATTGAAATGTTTTTGTTCTCTTTTCATTGCTGCGGCTTGCGTGTGATTGACATAATGACTTTACAATGGAATAGTATTGATTTAGAGAAAAGAGAATTGAAGAAAGTCCTAGTAAAGACAAAGAGCCGCCATACGATACCGTTAACGGATGCAGCCATTCAGATATTGCAGAAATGGAAAGAAAGAGGGAGAAGAAAGAAATTTGTTTTTGATTTGATATCCGATGATTTGAATATCAATGATGAAGAGGCTTTATATAAAGCTCGCAACACCGTGACTAAAAATATAGACCAATCTTTGGTTGTTGTTGGATGGCAAATGAAATTACCTTTTTCGCTCACAATGCACGTGGCAAGACATTCATTTGCAGTTTGTGCGTTGAATGACGGTGTAAATATGTCTGTTGTCAGCCGTTTGTTAGGCCATAGTACAACAGACGTGACAGAAAAAGTTTATGCTAAATATTTACCTGCAACTCTACGTGATGAGGTTGAAAGGTTGCATTATGATTATCTACCCCCAAACTTTTAGTGTATCAACTTTCGATAGAATAATAATATCAAAAGATGGTACAGATACATTCAAAAACCTTATATTAAGAAGAAAAATGAATGTTTGTGGAGGCTTAGTGTTTGAGAGTGTTTCGTATAATGCAGTATATCAGCTATTTATGTAAAAGTAAAATATTCACTTCTGATTGTTTTTGAATGTTTTAGAAAAAAGAAAAGGTTGGCTATAGTTGACCAACCTAATTTTTAATCAATCCCAATAAAGGAATAGCAATAGTAGTGAAATGACAATTATAAAACTAATAATAGCTACAATACACCAAAAAACTTGTTCTCTTTTTTGCGGTATTGCTATATGCTTTTTGCATATTCTATCGGCTAAATAGAAACTCAATAACAAAGTGATAATTCCTACAACACCAGGTATAATAATTTCCGATATATCTTTAAATTTAGTCAGCGAGTTTATTGAGTTATGTAAACCAACTATCGTGAGAAAGATTAGGATTACAATGGGAAAAAGTTTGAAAGACCAATCCACATATTTCACAACACCATCACTTAACAAAGTCGGCTTATTGCGTTTTAGAGCCGCAATAATTATAACAGATATATTTGTGAGATGTGTAATGATTGCCGTGCCATAACTTAAATCTTTCCAATTTGATATTGCAATTGCTGAAATAATAGCGACTATTGCAAGGTAAACAAGCCTATCCAAATAGGATTTTGCGATAAGCCACGAAGTTACTATTGCAATTATCGCGCAAAAGAAAACATCATTAGAAATTCTTGCATCAATATCGTAGCCATCATTTAAGACATTACTTGCAATTACAGACAAAACTATATAGGTAACAACCCCAACTATCAAAGGGATTGTTACGCTATATCTCTTTTGTTCCGCTGCTTGCTTTTTTCTGCTTATGGATTGCTTTTTTATATCTTTCCATGCAAAAAATCCAACTATAACAAGTACAAAGATAACTCCAAATACGCCAATCATATTTAAGACTAATTTTGTTTAAGACTAATTTTGACTTGATATTATTTACCAATTATCGTAAGAGAAAGGCAAAGTAACAGTGCCGTTGAAACTGTATGTATTGCTGTCTTTACTCATATTGAGGTTGTCAAACGCAATGGTGATTTCGCTTTCGCTCGGATTCGTATTGGTAACAACAGCTTTACCCGAAACGTAATTGTAGGAACTATCCCAAATTGGGTCATCAGAATCTTCTGTTAATGGAGTTAAGACTAAATCCATTTGAGCAACATCATCTCCAACTGTGGGACAAGCGGTATTCTCAAATTTGAAAGAATAGTAATCAACAATGATAGTTCCATTCCTTTCAATGTCAACGGAAATAGTGAAGTTGCCCGATTTTTGTGTTTCGTTCCAACTTCCCATCATTGAAACAAACGGCGAAACATTATATTTTGTTCCGTTAATTTCAATGGTATTGCCACCGTTGTTGTTTGTTGGGTCGTCATCATCGTCACTACAAGAAACTAATGCGAATGACTAAATGGCCATTAAAGCCACAAAGAATTGATAAAGACACTTTTTCATAATCGGTTATTTTTTATTGTTATAGATTTAATTTCTATTTCCTATTACGATACTTTCAAGGTCGCTTAATTCAGCTACCTCTTTTTTGATGTTATCCCAAAAATTTTCTTTGTATGTTCCACTTTGCGAATCATATTCATTAAAATACTCATCGCCGTATCTATTTAGTAGAGTTTCCTTCTCCACGTTAAAATAAAAGCCTTGACAATTAGGTATTTCAAGCGAAATGGATTCAACGTTTTCACCTCCTTCTCCTTCATTGAGCTGAATTGTCGCTCCATAGTCGTTTATAAGTTCTTTCACTGACATTCCTGCATGTATTCCATTCGGCAGTTTGAATTGCGGAGAATAAACAGTAATCGACTTTACTGTTGCTTGCAAGGTATTCGGCCTTTTATCAAAATACCCTCCAAATAATGTGAAGAGCAATTCTTGCCCCTTGTACAACTTCATATTCATAGTATAGTAAACTTCCTCAAATTCAGATATTTCTTGAATGTCAACAATAGAGAAGTCAAAACATTGTTTTTCTATGTCCTCTTGTTTCATATAAGACGTGTTATAATCGTTGAATGACTTTCCTAAACGGATATTCGCTATACCATCTTTCGTGATTTCGGTTGAATAGTTATTTGGCATATCTTCAACGGCAACAGCCACAGAATCTGAAGGTAATTCGTCTTGCTTGATTGCTTCCGTGTCGGCAATGACCGTTGTATCTTGCGATTGACTGTTTGTGCCGTTTTTACCGTTGCCGTTTAGCACAGCAAACAATACTCCACATCCGATAATCACAACTACAATAATAGCAATTATAATACCTTTCTTGCTACCTCTTTGTTGAGGTTTAGGATTGTCGTTTGCAACTTCCTCTTTGAAAGTTTTCAATGTTGTAGTGTGAGGCTCTACCGATTGTTTTGTTTCTTCCTGTTGCTCCATTGACAAGCGCACAGAGAAACCGCATTTAGGGCATTTCTCGGCTTTGGTAGAAACCATTTGCCCACAACCTTTACATTTTATCAGTGCCATAGTTTCAACTTATTTTAGGGAACATTTTACTCCAACCTCTTTTACAGAATCGGATAATAACCCTCCAAATCTGAGGCCAATAACGATGAAGAGCTTTACATAATGCGCATGATGCAATAATGATACCAAAAACAGCTAATGCAATCCAAATAACACTTGCGATAAAGCCTATAATGGAGACTATTGTGATTTTAGTATCTTGCTCCATACCGCTTTGAATTACCAAGTTTATTATGAGGGCATTAAACCCAATATAAAGTAACACACCAAGTATTAGCCACCATATTTTGAAGAATTGCCAAACTAATGTATAGACCACAATTTTGAAGTGGAGATTGAAAAAATAGAAAATGTTGTTGATGGCATCATATTCTTCTTGTTTATTACTATCTCTACAAGTCAAATGCCACGGGCCTAACAACCATCCTATAAAAGGATGTTTCCTATCTAATGCACCAATAGGATAGTTATACATTGGCCACGGGTCTTTGAAAAACCATGAGTTCGATTTGAATGGAGAATAAGGCTCTTTTTCATTGAAATGATTATGAATAAAAGCCGATTCCGTTTGCCAATCGCTTTTGTTGGCTTGCCCATTGTCTTGTGTATCTTCTATGGGACATCCACAATTAGGGCAAGTTGTTGCGCCATTTGGAATGATTGAGCCACATTCCTCACATCTTCTTTCTGCCATAATGCAATAATTTACAGTTGCACCTATGGCCCTGCGATGCGATTTTCTTATTTAATTTAGATTATGAGGCATAAAAGAGAAAAGCGAGGCCGCCATTCTGACCTTATCCTAAGCGTAGGGCTTCGACTCCCTGTAAGATGAATAAAGAGAACGGACAGCCCCACTTTGGATGTATTTCGTTAAGATACGAATACACACCAAAGAGAGCGTCCTTCCCACATTATTCCGTTCTTACTTGTGAGTTGTCGAAGTTCACGCTTACGGAATAAAGCGAAAATGCGCTTTCTACCAATATGTCCGTACCGCTTGCGCTAAGTACGTCACAAAGATAGCGATTTTTTGGGAAGAACGCTCAAATCATTCAAAATAAATGTGCTAACGTCTAAAAATCAAGCAAATCATACGTTTCTAATAGTTCTTTTTCTCTTATACCCAAGTATATTTTAGTAACGGATACATTGGAATGATTGAAAAGCTCTGACAACCTCATCAACGCCATATTAGCATTCTCACCTGCTGACTCAAAGACCTTTCGCCCAAAAGTCTTGCGCATTGTGTGGGTACTGAAATGTTCAATCTTCAAATTATACTTCTTTTTGATTTCCTTGAAAAGCACATTGATACGTTGTGTAGAGTAAACCATCTTCTTTTGAGATAAAAAGCACTTTTCGTTGTCATTTGTAATATGCAAAGCGTCATGGCATTGTTTGATATGCTGTTGAAAGTCTGCATTGATTTTCACAACCCTGCGCTTGTTTGTCTTTTTCTCGTTGAGGGTGAATTTGTCATCATCAAGTAACATATACCAAGTTAAGGTTAGAATATCACTGATACGCAATCCAAAGAAGCAACCACAACCAATAAGGAGTGACATACGGTAATTGCCATCCCTGTATAACTTACGGATAAGGCTCAACATTACATCCCATTCCATATAGTCTGAAGTCTGATATTTGTGAATTTCCTGTTTCATAACATTCAAATTTACTTATTATTTCCTGTTTCTGAATATCTATATTCTCCTATTATGCGTAAGTACTTAATTTTCAGCTCATATTCAAAACTGTGGAGAAAATGAATATTATTATGCAGCCATCTTTTGGCTGTCTCCCATTGGCAAAATGATTGCCATTAGTTCGGCTTTCTTTATCTCAAACTGCTTGTTGGCTTCTTCGTTTTTGTTCCACATATTAGCGTGTACATTTTCATAAGTTAGAGTCCATAAATCACGCAAGGCTTTTCTTATGTTTGCATTGGAGATAGAGGCTACAAGTTCAACAAAATAGCGCATTGAACCTCTTGCGTTGTCAATGGCAGGATGGGTAAAATCGCTCATCATCCAATACCAATCATGATTGCTCATTACTTCTAATGCCTTATTTATGATTTCTAACGTTGCCATATCTTTAAGTTTTTATTGTTACTTTCGTTTTTTTATTTACACTACAAAGATAGGCATATATTAAATAATAGCCAAATTACACGATCTAAAGTATGCTAAAGTATAACGTTTTATTGCTTGACAGCCAACAAAATAAAAAAGGATGCCATTTGCTGACACCCTTAATACTTGAATTAAAATACTTCAACCAAAGATTCCCACCGAAAACTTCTCCAAGCTCCTTTTTCTATGTCATAAAAGGCTGTTGTGCAATAGTTCTCACGACTTTCACCGTTGCCGTTTGTCTTGGCCTTTGCAAGGTTGGATTGGGTTGTTCCCCAACATTCCCTTAGTTCTCCGTTCTTCTTTATAAACGTGAAATGTGCGATACCATTTTGGAGCTTTGTTTTAAGCGTTTCAATCATCATCGCTTTTATTATACCCAACTCATCCGACTTTGTACGGTTGGCAATAACGGTTGCCCTTACTGATGTTGCACCTTTAACTACGATTGCTTGTATCATAACTGTATCTGTTTAATTGTGAATGTTTTGATTTCTTTTTCTACTGCAAATATAGGCATATATTAAATAATAGCAAAATGTTAGCTGCTAAAGAAAACTAAAGTATGGGCAAATATGCAATATTTGAACGAAAAAGTTTATCTTTGTCCCGAAGTAACTATATAAGATATGGAAGAAAAAAAGAAACAGGAAAGAAAAGTTGTACACCTTCAAATAGGCGACAAACATTTGTATTACGGCAGTATATCAAGACTCTTTGATGATTTCACTGAAGATGAATTGGGCATTTCTTATTATAAAACGAAGAACAATTTGGCCAAGTTAGGTACAATAAAAACTGAAAAATGTGTTATAAGGCAAGGCTTTCTAATTACCAAAGAAAAGAAAATGTGATACTATGCCGTATAAAAGCAAGATAAATTATAATCCCATTTTATCAGTACAGGAAAATGCAGCAAACAACAATGTTACCGTTGCTGCTATACGCTCATACATTCGGACAAATGGCATAAATAGGAAATTGGATAATGCCATTATTATAAAGAGGAGGATTGATGAAGTCGTTAAGACAAACCCCAATATTTCATTAAGACAATTATCGGCACAATTAGGCTATTCGGTTAATACCATTAGAAAATACTTATTACAAGATGTCAGCGTATCAACTAATGATAAAATCAAAATATCAACATTTGATACGTCTAAATGGAACGTTATTATAAAATCTGTGTCGGACAGCCAAGATGAAATCTTGTTTAATATTTTGCGACTGTATGTAGGTAGAAGTTGCTTTGATTGTGATATGACTTATAGTATAGGTGTGTTTTATCGCAATATCCCTCAACCTACAATGAAATATGATAAATATCCACAATTTGAAGATGTCATGCCTTTGGAACAGGCTTATGCCATTGAAAATGGTGCATTACATTCAATTATCATAGATTTGCCATTTACCGTAAAAAACAGTGAGAAAGATGCGCAAACGTCAATGATCGCAAGGAGATTTAATTGCTTTTATTCTGTGGATGAGTTATACAAAACCAATGTCGAGATGCTGAATTTGGCATACTGCAAGTTGCAAAAAGGAGGTTATCTCATAATGAAAACGATGGATTTTGTTTATGGGACAAAGCAATATTGGGTTAGTAATTTTGTGCAAGATAAAGCTGCTGCAACAGGCTTTATATTGGAAGATACATTTATTCTTGTGTCAAAGCACAAGGTTTTATCCGCAAAAATAGGCGAGCAACGTCATGCACGCAAATTCCATTCATATTTTTTCGTTTTCAAAAAATAAATGATTGATGAACGAGCAACGGTTAATATGTGTATGCCTTGAAGTATTGAAAAGTCACATTTATTTCACGTAACTAATTGATTATATGATGCTTATTTGTTTTGAGGTTGAAAATATCGGTACTTACACTTTAATTTATCAATTTAAGGGTAAGATTCTGCGCCAATATTCAGTCAACGCCCTGCTAATCTTCTCCTTAGTTTCATCTTTGTGTTTCTTGCCGAACATAGGATTTTTACGGCCTTGCTTTGCTATGCGCATCTTGAACTTTGTCGCATCCGATACTTTCCTGCTAAATCTTTTTGCCATATCTATTGAACTTTATTGAACCATCATTATATTTATAACAATAAATAGTTAGTGATTTAAGAAAATGGAGAAGTATTATGTCATAAACATAGATAATTTAGAAATAACTTATCATGCAGATTGTGTAACAAGAGAATACCTTGCAACACATGACCATATAGACTTAAAAGATATTTGGTTGCAGCGAAAGATGAGTAGGCATTATTATAACGAATTTGAGATTTGGTGTTATGATTATAATGAAACGAAGGGTCTTTATTCTCGTATGGTAGGATATCTAAATTTTGAATCTCCAAATCCACACAGAGGTGAAATTTATATCAATTACTGTAATGAGGCTTTATATTCAGACTTTATTATTGGTGCAAGATTCTACCTTGAAGAAGTCTTAAATCTAAAATTTCTGAGAATCTCAAAATTGGATATTGCAGCGGATTTTAATTTTAACATACAGAGATACATATTGAAGTCTTATAAAGACTTAGATTATGAACTCTTGATAAACGGGGAAGTCGTGAATGAATCTTGTGTACATGGAGTAGGTGTATATGCTGGTAATAATCCTCGAAACAGGTTGTTTGCAAAACCTTCATTGGATTTTGCTAATAAAAATAAGACTTTAACAATGAGAGTTTACGACAAGCTAAAAGAAATAAAAGAGGAAAGCAATAAAACATACATCCTTGAAAGAGATGGATTTACAAGAATATATAGAGTGGAAATGACTTGCAAGAATCATAAGGTTTTATATAAATCATTAGTAAGGCTTGGATTGAGTGATGAAGATTTATATTCTATGTTGGACGACCATAATATACTTCAAAAGTTATTTACAGATTTGATGAATAGATTGGTGAGGCTTAGGAAAAATAGGACTGTTTACAATTTGCTTTATCATGCAATAAAAGATTTAGAATGATGTATTTTGTGTTGCTTAACCTGCATTGTGGGGCTATTGGTTAATAGCCCTATATTGTATTTTCATAGAAACCTAACGGTATGCTTCATAATAGTTCAATGGCAAACGTTCTATACTGAAAGCGAGGATACCTACTACGCAAAGGCTTCACGTCTGTTTTTGGGATTGTTGATGAAGTTCATCAAATCATCTTCAGTATACCAAATTTTATCTCCTTGTTTTGTATATCCAAGTAATCCATTATCCCGATAGCTTCTAAGAGTGCTTTCCTTCACATTCAAGATATTCATCAAGTCTTTATTGGTATAGATGGGCTTACTACTTTCCTTTATCATTTGGGGTAACGGTCGGAGTTCATTTACTATTTCAGTTTTTGCCAAGCATTGAAGGACATTTAGGCAATTTCGTATTGCACGTTCTTTGTAATAAAGCGAATCACCAACAATAACGATATCATTTTCTTGAACGATTAGTAATGTACAGACAATAGTCCAATCATTACCGAATAAATCAGATACCCATTGTTGGCTTAATAAATGGTACTCATCCCACGGTAGCTTGTGGTCATTTATACAAGTTTCGTCTAAAATCAATTCTTGAGGCTCATTTTCGCTCCAAGTGCCACAAATCTTTCTTTTGGCTTTGTTCGCTTCTACGATATGCTGATATTTGCTCCAAATGGAATCCTTTATGTTAATTTCGTTACTCATTTCATTTAATATCTTTCTGTGTATGCAAAAATACAACTTTTACCCTATCTTTGTTCTTGAAATAGCTGAAAAGTAATACTTGTATGGTCAAAAAATCGTTGATTATCCGTATTTTAGCGTAAAATGAAGCAAAATAAATTTGTCTATTATATGTATGAAATATGTAAATTGCTTATTATCAGATATATTTTTTTCATAAATGACTCTTCAACGAGGATGAGTATTAAGCCGCAAACCGGCGTAAAGTATTGAACAAAAGATTGAAAATCATCGGAAGTGGGGACAACAAGAATCCCCACTTTCTCGTTTTATCGCCTTTTATGACATAAAAATCTGCGGGTAGATTGTTGATATATTGTCACTTGGTTGGCATTCTTCGAAAATAAGGCTCATTAAATATTCACAAACCTGCAAAAAGAACATTTTTGAATGTTTGTGCTTAGTCGTTCCACAAAGGTTCTTCACGCCAGTTTGCAGGAAAGCCCATCGCTTTTAATATTGTCTGTGGAGTGTTTGACAATAAAGCTTTTATTCTGCTTTTGAATTGGCTATTGGGATTAATACTTTGTTCCAAATATGCCAAACAGCAAACTTGACCATATAGTTTGATTGGTCGTATGCATTTTGTACCAATCCATTGAAGAGGCAAGCTTTTTGGGAGCTGAGGCATAATAGGAAAACGGCGGTTCCAAAGTCGTGCGTGGTGAGCACAATAGTTTCGTAAAACAGATGCGCATTTCATCCAACTTTCCAAATATAGATACTGTGGTAAACCAAAGCTTTTTGCTACCTGCTTCTTTACGCCGGTATCGTTGAAATTACAATATAACTTGGATAAAGTGCCGAAAGAGATAACTTCCATAGTTTTCCATACAGGAGGCAACGACGGATCATTATATTTCTTGAAATGTTCTTTCAGGAAATCTTCATTTGAACGGTTTACTTCCTTTTGTATATTCTCAAGACAGTTTGCAAATATGCCCTCGTCTTTGAAAAGCCTTACATCCATAAACCAAAACGCTCCGTATTTTAAAGAGAACCATTGAATGATTCGTGTGCGTAAGGCAATCTCAATGTCTTGAATGGATGCGAAAACTAATGTCCTTAGCTTTTTGTCAAACTGATACAATTCAATAACATCATCAAAGTTGCTGTCAGGGAGGAACCGATGCTTGTCAGAGTTCGGAACTTCCATAGAATGCCAATAACTCGCAAGTCTGAAGTAGCTGATAGATTGAAGTTGGCTTAAGGCTGTTTCTTCATTCTGAATTATCAGACCTCTTTGCTCTAAAAGTTTGAGTTGCTGCGATAGTGCTATTGGTTGTTTGGCATATTTCATATACATCTATAAAAAACGAAGTCTCGCCGTGGTACGCATCGTTGAGAGGCGTGGCGAGAACTGTTGCTGCAAAGATACAATCAAATCGTTTAATTACAAAATTATCAGCGGAAAACTTTACAGTTCTACATCTTCTTTATACTTTTGCAAGTATAAAAATAGGTTATTTAAAAGACTTATTTGAATGACAATTAACGTGATAAAAGGATTGCATCTATTATATTTCATCTTTATCAGCCAAACTTCTGCTTTGTTATTGCAATTTAGAGGTAGGTTAGCTGTTCAAAATCAATCAATGTTATAAGATTCACGGATGTTATCCTTATCTTTGCTGTCAAATTAGAGCATCTGTTTATGATTTAAAACATAATGCATATATGGACTCATACGATTACGACATAATAATTGTAGGCAGCGGACTTTACGGAGCTGTCACAGCATGGCGAGCCAGAGAGAAAGGTCTGAGATGTCTGGTACTCGAACGCCGCAGTGACGTAGGCGGCAATGTGCGCGACAAGATGACAGAAGGCATTAATGTCCATCTGTACGGTGCACACATTTTCCACACAGACAATGAGCAGGTGTGGTCTTTCGTGCGACGGTTCTCCGACTTCAACAGTTACGTGCATACAGTCATTGCGCGCAATGCCGACAGATACTATCACATGCCTGTCAGCCTTATGACCTTCCATGAGATATTCGGTACAATGCGTCCTGACGACATACCATGCATATTGGCAGCAGAACGTGAGAAAGAATATTATCCCAATCCTGAAAATCTTGAACAGAAAGCTGTCAGCCTTATAGGCAGAACGGTATACGACCTGCTTATTAAAGGCTATACCGAAAAGCAGTGGGGACGTGCTGCGACTTAACTACCTGCGGAGATAATAGAACGCCTTCCCGTACGCACAACGTTCGACAGCCGTTATTTCGGTGACAGACACCAAGGCATCCCCGCCAACGGATATCATGCCATGGTAAGACGAATGCTCGACGGTGTGGAGACACTGACAGGAACAGACTTCTGCAAGCAACGCGACTTCTGGCTCGGGCGTGCGCCAAAGATTGTTTACACAGGTATGATAGACGAACTGACGGACTATCGTTTCGGCGCGCTGGACTATCGCGGTCTGGAGTTCCATACCGAACGTGTGGATGTGTCCGACTATCAGGGCATTGCCGTAATAAACGAGACATCGCCTGATGTGCCCTACACGCGTACAATATAGCATAAGCATTTCTGTCCTACGCAACCTAAGCTTCCTTACACAATAATCACACGCGAATATCCAACCCAATGGAGTCCGGGGCAGGATGCATATTATCCGGTGAACAATGCACGCAACCATCGTCTTTACAACAGATACCGCGAAGCCGCCGCAAGCCTTTTCCCCAATATAATCTTTGGCGGACGCCTCGGAGAATACAGATACTATGATATGGACGACGCCATCATGGCTGCGCTCGCTCTTGAACTCTGATTCTTACCACAGCTTGGGTTAAACCGAATGCCATAAGACAGCCCAAGCTGTCTTTTCACCTTACAGTTTACTCCTATACATTAAATAAAAGCAAAGACGGTTTTACGTCAAATCTCAAACACGATTCGTGTATATTGATTCCGGAGTCAATATTATAACATATTTTTACCTTTTATACAACGCAAAGAAAACAAACGTTAATTTCTTTGCTATCTTGTTTAGAATTTAGTGTTTCGAGCGTCTTTATATCATAAAAAGGAGTCAAACTCTGATGATATCATAATAACATGAGGAGAAGTACTTCTGTATGTTATTAAAAGGAAACCTATAAAAACCTAACATTATGAGAAAGTGTATTTTGTTTATATTTATGCTCTCGTGCGCCTGCAATGTTTTCGGACAGAAAGAACGAAGTGTCAAGATTTATGCCACGATACAGGATTACATTCTGCGCACGACAATAGAGGATGTTAAGGTTACACTTCTGTCTCCAGACAGTGTGGCACTTGACAGCTGCCTGAACGACAACGGATATATAACGTTGAGAAAACTTTACAGGTTCAACGTCAAGGAAGGAAATTACATCATAAAGACAGAGAAGGAAGGGTACGAGACAACATACACTCCGATAGAGGTAAGCGACATCAGACGGCGAGAGACAAACAGAGTGCTTTCCACCATATATATGAAACGTCCTAAGGTGCATGCCATAGACGAGGTAGTGGTTACTGCCACCAAGGTGAAGTTCTACAACAAGGGCGACACTGTTGTCTACAACGCGGACGCATTCCAACTGGCAGAAGGCTCGATGCTCGACGCGCTGGTGAAACAGCTGCCCGGAGTGGAACTGAAGTCTGACGGACGCATATATGTCAACGGACGGTTCGTGGAGAGTCTGCTGCTCAACGGCAAGGACTTCTTCAAAGGAGACAACACCATCATGCTGGAGAATCTGCCCACCTATGCCGTCAACACGGTGAAGGTGTACGACAAGGCAGGAAGGCTGAGCGAGTTTCTCGACCGCGACATGAACGACAAACAGCTTGTCATGGACGTCAACCTGAAAAAGCAGTACAACATCGGATGGATGGGTAACATAGACGCGGGAGGCGCCAACCACGACCTTTACATGGCACGCCTGTTTGCCATGCGTTCCACCGACCACTCACGCATCTCCCTTTACGGCAACATCAACAACATCAACGACTTCACCACTCCCAACACCAATGACTGGACACCGGACAAGATGCCTTACGGACGGCTCACAACAAAGAATGCCGGCATGAATGTCAACGTGGACGACCGTGAAGGACGTTACGAATATAACGGAAGCGCAAACTTCACACATTATGACAATAATGAGGTTCAGAACACATTCCGGACCAACTTCCTCTCCGACGGTGACACCTACGACCGTCAGGTACAGAAAGCCCGCTTCTGCAACATGTTCTTCAACACGAGCCACAGTCTGGAACTGAAGCCGAAGGGCGATACATCGCGTGTGGAGTATGACCTCAACCTTGGAGCGCGCTACAGCCGCATGCGTCATGACGTATCACAGACTTCCGCAACATCTGACGAGACATGGGACGGATTTGAGGATTTCTCAAAGATATTGTCGGCTCCTGTGCTTGACGACGATCTTCGTGCCCGTCTCATAAACCGTCAGATAAAAAACCGTTACTATGACAACAAGCAGTGGTCTGCCAATATAGGTACGGGCATGATGCTGCGTATGCCTCATAACAGTGACTTCCTGTATGCTAACATCAATGGTTCGTTGTTCGGGTCCGACATGCGTGACTTCACCCATCAGCGCATAGACTATTTATCAGGAACCGGCTCTACTGATTTTATTAACCGCTACAACGATGTCACGCCCTCGCGAGGTTTCAGGATAAATCTCAACAGCTATTACGGCATGGTATTCTCCGACCGTCTGACATTATACTTCAAATACAACATGAGTGCCGGACGCAGCAGGTCTTCCAACAAACTATACCATCTCGAGACTCTCGACGGTTGGGGACCGGACACGGAGAATCCCATAGGCGCGCTGCCGTCAGTCACGGAATACCTGCCGACGCTTGACGGAAAGAACAGCTACAGCTCGGTGGAAAGCGACAACAGCCACTCCGTAGCAGTGAATGCCTTTATCGACCTGTGGCGTAATGACAAACTGACCATGCGCTTGCTACCGGAATTGAAGCTGAATATACTGAACGAGAAACTTGATTATCACCGCGCACGTATAGACACGGCTTTCAGCCGCAGCACGGTGATGATGGAACCGTCGGTCGAGCTGCATCTTACGACAAAGGACTATCTGAGGGGCGGTGCCCTTAAATACAATATGAAGAGCAGCACCCCCAACATGCTGTATTCTCTCGACTTCGTTGACGACTCCGACCCTATGACGACCATAAACTATGGCAACAGGAATCTGAAGAACAGACGCTCACACACCATCAGCCTTGACTATAACGACAGAAAGCACACCATAAAGATTTCTCCTGTTGTGACTTTCAACATAAGCGAGAACGATGTGGCGATGGGTTATGTGTATGACCGTAGTACGGGACGACGCACATACTCATATTATAATGTGAACGGCAACTGGAATCTTGACACAAGATTCACCATGAACGGTCCGCTGGACAAGAAGAAACGCCTGTACTTCAACTCTTCCACCTCGTGGAGATACATCCACAGTGTCGACATGATAGGCGATGATCTTGCCGCCGCCCCGGTTAAGAGCACTGTTAAAAGTTCTATCCTCTCGGAGACCCTCAGTCTCGACTGGTCGCTTGGAAAGCACACTGTAGGCTTCAAGGGCTCCGTGTCATGGGTCGGCACTGACGGTGACCGCCGCGATTTCACCGCCATCAACGCTTACGACTACAATTACGGACTGTACGGCTATCTCCACCTCCCGTTCGGATTCAAGCTCGACACCGACCTTACGATGTACAGCCGCCGCGGCTATGAGGAGTCTGCCATGAATGACGACAACTTCGTGTGGAACGCACGGCTGACCCGCTCTTTCTTCAAAGGAAAACTCACACTCCGTGCCGACGCGTTCGACATTCTACACCAGCTGAAGAAGGTGGAGCGCAGCATCAACACACAGGGACGTGTGGAGCGTTTCTACAACACTCCTCCGCGATATGTGCTCCTGCACGCCATATACAGATTCAACGTCTTTCCTAAGAAAAAGATGTAGATAAATAAAATATTTACGGTGGCAGGCTAAAGGTATCTGCCACCGTATTTTTTAAGACTAAAAAGACATAAATGGATATTCACAAAACGAAAAAGGAAAAACTGAGGCATAAACGCCGCGTGCCTGCATTTCGGCAGATTGAGGCAAACGACTGTGGACCGACGTGCATACAGATGGTGACTGCCTATTACGGAATGAAATATCCGTTGAAGACTATAAAGCGTCACTGCGACATGACACGTCTCGGCATCTCCCTGCGCGACGTCACCCACTGTTGCTCGGCACTGGGTTTTTGAGAACATTAGAACAGCTATTATACATTTAATGTTTGTTGTCATCTCCTCATCCTACTTCCACACTGCTACCGTTATCCTGTATTCATCTTTTTCAAGATGTAGCTCGCCACATCTTCGATAAAGCTGAATACAATCTGGCTGCAGCAGCACGAAATAATAATGGAAGTATAATGCGATTCGGAATTAAGGGCGTAAACCAGCTAAGACACTGCCGACACAAAAGTCGGACCTCGCGTCACCGCAAAACACCCGTTTCCGACATGACAAAAAAGAGGGACGTCCCACAGCTCACTGCCGGAAACGTCCCTCATGTGAAAAAAGGCGGCTGCCTACTCTCCC